>ULLW01001067.1_pt1 | contig 54191 bp, 40 predicted proteins | sample 1951511 | NCBI WGS metagenome assembly ULLW01 (sample SAMEA4835536, study PRJEB28245) | human gut metagenome | biome: gut microbiome; material: fecal sample | place: Denmark | collected 2008
TAATCGATTCCTACGATTTCACAAAACATTTTCAAAATATTTGCATATTTACCATATACCATATGCAGATGATTGGAATTAATTTTCTCGTAAAATTTCTCATAGTCTGCTTCTGCTTCTACAAAAGCGTGTGGATAACAGTATGTTGTTTCTTTTAACTTTTCAAGCGGATACATCTTGGTTGTTCCCTCAAAGCATCCTAAAACATACTTTCCATTACTGCGGAATAATCTTGCAACCGTTACATCACCGGGCTTGGAAATAAACTGAATGGAAGCTCCTCCAGCTTCTCCAAAGATGTGAGGCATCAACGCAATCTTTTTCATAGCCTCTTCCTGATGATCCGGGTCTGCAAAATACGGAGCTACACTGCCACAATTCGCTAAAACAAATTCCTTGCTAACTCCATCAAAGAACTTAATATCCAATAGGCAGGATGGTTTACCCTCCGCGCACAGATTTAAAATACGCATAGTCAGTGCACCATCACAATCACACTCACAGGACGTTGGAATAGGTATCTTTTCGCCATCTGCATCATAAGGATTATTTAACAGCGCTACACCCAGACACTGTAAAACAAAATGATCACTCATATCCTGCTGGCACTTAATTCCCATAAAATTATATTTTTTCTCGGCAGCCATATCCTTAAGTGCCAGGTAACTTCTTATCTGCAATTCCAAAGTTTCCTCTGTAAATCTATCTCCATATTCAATCTTCGGAACATTTTCTTTTACCCACTTTAAATGTTTTTGAACACGTTCTTCATCCAAAGCTTTCGCTCTATATACGATCTCATACTGATCGCAGTGGTCAAATTCTACTCCGAATACACTCTGCCACTGGCTTGGATCAGCTACTGTTGTTCCAATGCCAATACTCCTTCCACCAATCATACCATAGCTAGAACGACGGATGCCTTCTGCCACATATATTCCCTGAACAAATGCATTTACCTTTTCCTGAACCTGGTCATCTTCATAATCACCTGATACACGAATGCATTTCTTGCCCGTCTGATCTAGCATACCTGCAACTGCAAGAAGTGTTACGAGACTAGATGTATTGCGCTGTAAGTTTCCCAACAACAATACCGGATAAGAAGTTCCATAAGCAATACGGAACGCCAAGGATGGGGTTGCCCAAATAGGTACATGCAAAATAACTGCCTGAATCCCCTTCCTTTTAATTTCATCAGAAATATTTTGCCCATCTTCCGCATCAAACACAATAGGTGAAATATACAGATCATATTTATTTCCAAACGCTTTTTTTACCTTTTCAATCTCACTTAATACGATTGACTCTCTTTTCTTATAAAATTCGCGACGGCTGTCTCCCAAGGTAACAACCGCCACCTTTCTTTTCTCCATAAAAAACACCTCCTGTATTAATATATTTTTAGAACCATTCAGGTTTAATCAATTTCGGTAACGCAAATGCAATATCTGGTAAAAATGCAATCAGAATTACAACCACAACAGAAACCATAATGTATGGGATAACTGCTTTAAATGACCTTTGCACACTCATTCCTGAAATTCTTCCTGCGATCAGCAGGCACAGACCATAAGGCGGTGTCACCTGTCCTACTGCCAGTGTAATAACAATGATAAGGCCTAATTGAACCGGTGTAATACCAAATGCTGCTGCAACTGGCATTAATACGGGAACAAACAAAATCATCGCTGGAATGGCATCCATAAATGTTCCAAGGAATAAATAGAATGCAATAACAGCCAGTAAGAACTGCCACTCATATGGGAAATAAGTTGCGAACATCTGCTGAACACTGGCACTTATGTTATAATAACTTAAAAGCTGTCCTAACGCATTTGCTGTTGCCAGTGCAAACAAGGATGTAGCACTGGTACGCAGTGTATCATAAAGTAACGGCTTCACGTCTTTTAAAGAAAGGTTTTTAAATGCAAATACGCCTAAAAAGATAGCATAAATACATGCAACAGCGGCTGACTCCGTTGCCGTACATAAACCTCCGATAACACCACCAATAATAATAACAGGCGTCAGAATAGGCGGAAGACACTTTACAGCTAATTTTATAAAATCTTTTAAAGACATCGGTTCCTGCTTTGGATAATGATATTTTTTATTTCCCATAAAAATCACAAACATTTGACCCAATCCAATCAGGATGCCTGGAACAACACCACCTAAAAACAAAGCGCCAATGGACGCACCCGCTACCGAAGAATACACGACCATAGGAATAGACGGTGGAATAATAATACCAATTGTAGAAGACGCGGCAGTTACACCAACTGATGTTTCTTTCGTATATCCCTCATCTTCCATAGCTGGAATTAGAATAGAACCAATGCCTGCCGTATCAGCCTGAGAAGAACCTGAAATTCCTGCAAACATCATAGATACTAAAACATTGGCATATGCAAGTCCACCAGGAAATCTACCTACAATACCATTACAAAACTGAATCAGTTTTTCACTGATTTTAGCACGGTTCATAATATTAGCAGCCAAAACAAACAACGGAACCGCTAACAACGTGAAGCTATTCAAACCAGTAAACATTTTTTGAACAACCGTAATCATCGAAATAGAGTCCAACTGAAAAATTCCAAGAAGCGCTACCAATCCCAAAATATACGCAATTGGAATTCCTGCAAATAATAAGATAAGAAATGCTGCTACCAGTACTACTATCATACTTCTGCCTCCTTCATTGCTTTCTCAACTGCATCCTCCACTTGTCCTCTGTCAGGATGCTTAATACAGTCTATAATATTTTCTATAGAAAACAGTGCAGCTGTCAGTCCAAAAACAGGAACACATAACCAACTCCAGCCTTTACTTACAGGCATAGTTGTCATCTTCCATGCTGCAAACTGCTGTACCAACTTAATTCCGTAAATACCAACTACTAAATTAAATATCAGAATAAAAACATGACCTGCTAATTCATCTACAAAAAGTGATTTTCCTTTTAATTTTTCAGTTAATGCGGTAAACTTGAAATGTTCATCAGAGCGCACCATTGGTGCTGATCCGATAAAACAGCACCATGCTAACGCGGCATTAGCAACCTCTTCTGTAAAAGCCGCCTGAAATCCAAATACACGAGAGCATACCTGTACTGTGGTACACACAAAAAAAACTGCAACCGATGCCATTCCTACTATATACAAAGCTTTTTCTATCAAATCACATATCTTTTTCATATCAAAACCTCCATTTTCAGGAAAAACGCGTACAACTCTTCACATAGCTATACGCGTTTTCTTTATATACCGTACTTGTTATGCCTGTTTATTTTGCTGCTTCATTTATTTTATTGTACAGGTCTGCTGCACCAATCTTTTCAGCTGCAGCATCTTTTGCATCTGCACAGGCTGCAAGCAGGCCGCCTTTATCCACCTCATTTACAATTCCTCCATTTTCTTTAATGGTTTCTAATGCCTGATCATTCAGTTCTTTATCAAATGTTCTCTGCTCTTTGCATGCATATTCAGCAGCTTCATCAACCCACTGTTTCTGTTCATCGGTCAAGCTGTTGTATTTCTGTGTACCAATAAGGAACATTCTTGTTGCAATGTCATGATCTGTCAAAGAAACATAAGGACCAGCCTCATAGAATTTCTGCAGCAGGATATTTCCAAGATCATTTTCTGCTGCATCAATTACATGATTTTGAAGTCCGCTATACAATTCGTTGTAAGCCAATGTAGTTGGATTTGTTCCCAATGCTGACCAAACAGAACGCACCACATCGGAGTCCTGAACACGTATCTTTACATTCTTAAAGTCTTCTACTGTATTAACAGGTTTAACGCCAAAATACTCTCTGGTACCACAGCTCCAGTAACCTAAGGAATGAAGCACGCCTCCAGCATTGATTTTATCCTCAATAGCCTGTCCAACTTCTCCATCTACAACTGCTGTCCAATGATCTAAGCCTGTATACAGAAATGGAATAGAAAACAGATCCGCTTCTGGAACACCGGTTGTTGCCACAAAGTTTGGAGAAGCAACGATCATATCAACCGTTCCCGTGGCCATTTTCTCAACTAATTCTGCTTCATTTCCACCCAGTTCTCCATTTGGATGAATTTCTACAGTCATTTTTCCACCGGAAACCTCTTCCAGTTTTTCCTTCATCGCATCAAATCCGGCTTGATAGGAACTGTCGACCGTATTAACATGAGCACCGATCAATTTAACTTCTGGCTTTGCTGCTGCTTCTGCCTTTTCCTCTGACTTATTGTCTTCTTTAGCAACGGCATCTGCAGATGCTGCTGACGTTGTGGTGGTGGCAGATGTATCTATTTTTGTACATCCTGCTAAAGAAGCTGCTAAACCAGCCGCACACATTACATAAAACATTTTTTTCATAACACTTGCCCCTTTCTAAAGTACATAAAATATTTTTGTTCTATACTTATACAGCTTTACAACTGTATATAGTCTTTGCAACATCTTTTATGGCAAACGTTTTCCATCTGGAGAAAAAATAAAAGGCAAACGTTTTCCATTTTGGATTTTTTTTGCACACTCCTTATGGCGTGTGCAAATTTAACTATTTTTTTTTGTACTCTGACGTACGATCAACTTTGACCGTACCAAAACCTCCTCTTCGCTGACACAAGATTCCTTTTCCTCCGTATGTTCTAATAAAGAAAAATAATATTTTGCCAGCTTTTGCCCCCATAAATATTTTTCCAATCCTACCGTTGTCAAAGAAGGATACACCGAATCTGCAAAAACCAAATCATCAAATCCTATAAGCGAATAATCATCCGGCACCTTTTTTCCATTTTCACGAATTGCCCTTAACGCTCCTAGTGCCATTGCATCATTCATACATACAACCGCTGTCACTTCCGGTGTTCTTTCAAGAAATGCTTTTGTAAGATAATAACCTTTATCTGAAGATTCTGTCACATCTGCTGATATATCTTTATCCCATATGTAAACATAATCTTCATTATAAGCAATGCATGCTTTACTTAAGGCCTTCCTATAACCTTCCAGACGTTTTTTCCGGATAGAATTATCTAATCTGTCAAAAAGCATCGCAATTTTACGATGTCCCAAATCCAACAAATGCTGAACCGCCAGTTCACATTCTTCTACCTTGTCTACAAGAATGGTATGCATATCTGGTACACAAATATCATTAGACACAACATTTAAGGCAATGCCTCCTCTTTTTACCAGACGAACTAGGGCTTCAGGAACCTCATCCATATAAATACTTATAATTCCCTGAACATTTACTGCCAGCATATTTTCAATGCTGTAATTTGTCCTATCCATATTTCTGTCACAGCTGGATATGATCATATGATAATTTCGGCTTACAATCTCATCCTCTATTCCTCTTACGATAGATGGATAAAATGGATTGGCTATGGACGGAATGATTATTCCAATGGATGTACTTTTTCTACTTTTCAAATTTCTGGCCTGAAGGTTCGGAATATACCCTAACTGTTTAGATGCTAGAAGAATTCTTTCTCTTACCTCCATTTTTACCGGATGGTCGGAGTTATTTAAAACTCTGGATACCGTTGCTGGAGATACATCCGCAACTCTGGCCACATCACGAATGGTTACTTTATCTTTGTTCATATTGTCCCAATCTACAATAAGGAAATCGTTTTCCTCTGTGTCTTTATACTAACATATTAATAAATATTTTTCAAGTATTATTTACAATTTTCTATAATTAACCTGAATTATTCATAGAACAATATCTGAACTGATAACTGTTCCGTGAATAATTCAGGAATAATTTTCCTTTTGTTTCCAGAAAAAAACTCCGCGGCAAAACCATAAAAGGCTACCGCGGAGTTTTTTTGTATTACTGCTTTAACTGTACATTCCCATCTATAATCCACTCGCCGTTTTCATTTACCATATAACCGTCCGGCGTCATTCCATTCTTTACCATAGAGCCAACCGGGCGCCTGGAATCCGAAGTATCCTGGAAGTAGTAGCACTTTCCATTTATCCAGTTCCAGCCCGTGTACATAGAACCGGCTCTGCTGTCGTTCTGGTCATGGAGAAAATAAGTATTTCCGTCACGGTCTGTAAACCAGCCGCTGTTCATGTAGCCCTCGGCATTAAAATAATACCATGCCTTAAAACCATTTGAGGAGCATTCATACCAGCTGTCTGCAGGATATGTGCCGTCTAAAGGAGCGAACCACCAGCCCTTTTCGTTCTGCATCCACTGACCGTTCGGCTCAGGAGCCTCCTCCTTTTGAGGCTGGACTTCATACTCATAAACCTCTTCCTCATCCTCGCTGTCCTCATAAGATGGAGGAATCGTAGTTTCCGGAACAGTTGTTTCCGGAACGGTAGTTTCTGGAACGGTGGTTTCTTCCTCTTTTTTAAGGATCATTTCATATGGCTCAAAATCTCCAAACTCTGTGATCATCCCCTTTTCATGGAACCGGTCTACAATCTGGAAATCATTCTCATCTACGGAAATCGTCACATTTTCATCCGATTTTATGGTAATGGTTCCAAGAAGGACCTTTTCTCCCTTTTCAAGGACGGTATCCCTTCCGGCTACATACAGCTTCATGGTTTGATCTTCCTCATTGTACCGTTCTTCATGAACCGATACCTTCTCCCCCTTAAAATCAGATCCGAATTTAAAAACAGGCTCCTCTGACAGATCTTCCTTACTGTCAAAATTCAGTGTCAGGCTGAAGGCCTTAATTTCCTCGAACGCTTCCTTTTCCTGAAGCTCCAGATACATACTTACTACATTTTTGCTCTTCTTTTCCCATGTGATCAGGCTGTGCTTTTCCGCCCGTGTCAGCACGGGCGGGATCAGCACAAGAAGAAGGCAGATAATGGCCAGACAGCCGAAAATTGATTTCTTCTTCATATTTTTCTATCTTATTCTCCGTTGTTTGGTGTTTGACTGTTTTCCAGCTTGATGGTCGGAATAGGATCCGGAACTGCCGGAACCGCCATAAATGGAGTATCGCTTACAAGGCGGTCGCCTTCATTGGTTTCCCCATTCTGGACACGATAAAGCTCTGCCCGAACCTTTTCAGGACGTTCCACCATGTCATTCTGATCCTTAGGCTCAATATAGTAAATCCAGCTTCCTTCAGAGACCTCTCCTAACTGTCCGTCCTTTGGATCGGGAGCCAGGATCAGCTGATCTGCAGCTGTATCTCCGTCCTTGTCCTTTCCGCCGACCACATTGCCCTTTTCATCATAGAGGATCACCATGTTATAAGCAGGATTTCCTTTATAGCGTCCTGTAAATACGATGGAACCCTTGGGGATTCTGGTTGCATTGCTTCCAGTACGTTTTTCGCCGGAATACGCTGCTGTGCCTTCTTCACTGCCATTATCGCTTCCGGAATGCTCAAACACCGCATCCTCTGTCAGGATTCCAAACTGATCCAGCTGAACACTGTCGCCGATGGGGCTGAGAATATCGATCTCCGAAGCTGAGAAGCGGTCAGAACCAAGAGCAGTGATCTTCACATAGGCTGCATCATAGATATAGTACCTTCCGTCATTTTCCTTGTCAAAATGTACGGCTGCAACGCCATTTTCCAGCCGGAAGGTTCCTTTTTTAATCTCCTTCCAGTCTGTTCCGTCTTCGCTGATGGAAATGGAGTAAGCCCTAATCGGCTCCCCGGTTCCTTTATATGTGTATTTCACGCCTGCAATGGCTTCTGTTCTGCCAAGGGAAATGACTGCCTGAGCGTCCTCTGTCCTTTCCTCCGCTTTTACTGTTCCCTCATACACAGTATCCAGATCATTGTCAATCATGGTTTTTGCGCTGCTGACAGTTCCGCTGCAGGACTGGTTAAACTGGTTTTCCTCGCTGTTTACATCCCCGTTTACCTCTTCATCCGCTTTAGACCAGGTATTTACGGTAATGCTCCAGCCTGCCTTAACCATGCTTCCGTCATGGGAAACCAGGATCTCATCAGCCAGGACATAAGCCTTTGTAGGCATCATGCACCAGTCGATTCCTCTTACCTCGTATCCAACCACCCTGTTATTGATTCCGGAAATCACATCTGTAAAGGTATCCTCCTGGGTAAAGCCCACAACCTGGCGCTCTTCCTTTCCGTAGCGGCGCTGGATCCGGGTAATCTCATAGCCGAAAAGCGTTCCACTCATGGCAGCTCCGTCTTTTCCATGAGCTTCCATGGTAAGGGTCACGCGTCCTGGATCCGTTTCATCCTGATGCGCTGTGGCTGCTACTTCTACAGATTCTGCGATACTGCTTCCACCCTCTGCACGGTATGCCCTGGCCTCATCATTGATATAGTAAATCGTTCTCTCTTCTGCGTCAAACTGCTCTGCGTATTTCCTTGTAACCGCATCAGGGATCATTCCCCAGCGTGTGAAGAATTCAAGCACGTTCTTTTCAGCAGCCGCGCAGGCCAGACGCATAAGCTTATTGTCCTTATCCGCTCCGTCCAGAGTCAGCTTTACTCCATCCGGTGCAGGTGCACGGCTTATATCTCTTGCATAAGAATCAATGCGGGCAAAGATCAGGTTCTTTCTCTGCTCCCCATAATCCTCATAGGTCTTAAAGTTATATCCATCGTCATAAGCCAGATGAAGCTGCCAGTACATTCCCAACTGGTCGCTGCTTCCGCCCTTTGTTCCTGAAGTTACCTTTCTGTAAGCGTCCTCATATTTGAAACGCACAGAATCGTTGGTATCCTTTGCCTGAGCCAGGATCGAATAGTAGTTATTTGTGACCTCAGCCACAGCGTACGCGCCTTCGTTGATGATATGGCCGATTTCATGGGCAATTCCCCATCCAAAGTAGCTTCCGCTTACATATTTGCCGTTATCCGACTGGATCGGCTCTGATCCACCTAACAGCGCGCAGGAATCCCACTCAATACCAATATGAAGACCGCCTGCATACATAAATGCGCCTGCAAACATTCTCTGATAACGGATATTTAAACGTGTTGTTGGAAGCTTGTCCTTCTCATAGATTTTTCCTCCGGTAACCGGAGCCGCATTTAATCCCTTATGCTGATAGAACAGATGAATCATCTCATCCATAGCCATAAGAGACTGATACAGCTTCTCTGCTGCTTCATCCTGAGATTCACCATTTCCCGCAATGGACTTATATACCTGCTTAATGGGAATCGAAAACATCATCTGATCCAATACAATATCCGTTGCACCTAAAATACAGTTTCTTTCGTCATAGTCCAGACCGGAAATGGCGCTGTGAGAGTCCTCACTGTCAGAATTCTCATTATGCATCTCCTCTATCTTCTGGACGTATTCCGCCATTTCTGCCACATAGGCGTCTGTCAGTTCTTTGCGTTCCTCTGCAGTCTCTGCCCGTGTCACATCCAGAACCGGATACTGAGAACCGCCGATTACGCGGACTGCATAAATCTCATTGGGGTTATTTCCGGTGTACTCTATATACAGAGCTCCGCCTTTTTCCACACCCAGACTTGAAACGGCAGGAACTGTAATTTCATTAAAGCCTACCTTCAGGGATGTTACTTTTTTCTGTAAATGGCTGGCTTCTGAATGGTACTGAGTTGCATAAAGATCCAGATTTGTATTGTCTCCAGTACGTCTTCCGGGAGCTCCTACATAGACTACAACCTTCTCTCCGGCCAGAGCTGCTGTTCCCAGAGGCTGCCATCCATTGAGACCGGCGCTGAAGGTAATATGGCTGTCATATTTCTTGGATACCCCAGTATCTATATGAATCACCTTATAAGACTCATTATGATCCAGGATCTTCTCCGCATTGTCCAGCTCCTTCAGGATCAGATCTCTCTTGGGAGTCATTTCTCCGCTTACAGGATCTACCTCGTCAGCCCTGATCCTCAGCTCAGTGATCTGTTCCTGTGTAACATCCTCGCGAAGAGTCATATGCAGATCGTCCGTATACAGGGACAGAACCTCATTTAAAAGCTCATCATACTCATAAAAACGGATTTCTGCAATACTGATATAGCGGGTAGAGCTGGGTACAGCCGTATTAAGCTGAATCTTATCTGCCTCAAATGGCTTATCTGCCAGAAATTCATAATATTTCTTTCCGTTTTTATCCAGACCCTCCCGGACAGTGAGACGCCCGTTTATGATCTGAGGTTCATTTTCTTCTCCGTTCCAGGCACGGACACGGACTGCATTAAAATCATTTTTCTGATTCGGGCCTGCAGTAAATGCAATAGTATCCATAATATAGGGCTGATCCAGCGTCACAATAGGGCCTCTGTAACTATAGTAAGCGCCGGAATCCCAGTCATCCAGCTCCCATAAAGAATAGGGATCACCGTCTGCCACATCACCCGGAACACTTGTTACAGAACCGGTGACAATGGATACCTCTTTAATATGCTCTGTTAATGCCTGTCCTTCCTTCGGCTCTGTGTTGATCAGACGGTAAGCGGGCATTCTTGCCGCTTCCACTGTAATCGTACTTCCAGAGTATATCACAGACTGAGGACTGTCTCCCAAAGGATTATGACCGATCATATAGATCTCATACTCCGTCTTATCTTCCAGACCGCTGATGGTTGTGCTTGTGCCTGTAAGCTCACCAAGCATTGTAAACTCGTCTTCTGTACCCGCCTTGCGGTAATACAGGCTGTAGCTCTTTGTATCCTTCATCTTTTTCCATGAGATATGAAGGCTCTTATAGCCTCCCTCAATGGAAATATTTTCCGGTGCTGGCGGCGGACCGTCCGGTTCCGGTGTTACGGCAATCTGAGCGCTGTAACTGCTCTTCCAGCTTCCGTTTACAGAACGGACCTTTACCAGAAACGTCTCATAATTCAACAGTTCTTTTCCATTAAATTCATCAACTGTCAGCGTATTTACCGTTGTTTCGATAATTTCTGTTTTTCCATTATTTGTAATGGAAACCTCATAGCCTGTAATATTTACCTCTTTATCCCATGTAAGGGTAAAGATCTTGCTTCCGATCTGTGCGCTTACATTCTGAGGGATATTCTGGGCTGGCGGCGGGATGCGGTCCTTCATATCGCCTAAAAATTCCACCTGGCTGATTTCTGCCAGATTTCCTTCCGATACGGTTCCCGTTACCTTAATACGGATCTTTTTCACAGGCTTCTGATTCTTCAGATCAATCAGGATCGCACCGTCTGCATCGATCATGGCAGTCGCACCGCTTCGGAAGGAACGGCGCTTTTTAGTTCTCGCATACCTGTCAATGGTTACTGCGATCTTCTCGCCGTCAGTCAGCTCTGCTTCTACCTCACCAGTGCTGATCGCGCCCTCGGAATCAGGCGGAGACTGGATTACAATTCCTCCGATCACCGGCTGTCTGGAAAGATCCAGCTCCAGTTCAACCGGATAAGCCTCTGAAATTGGTTCATCTATCTCGCTGTCCGCGTGCTCCAGTGTTATGGAGCTTTCTGTATCATTATTAAACAGATCCTGTACCGTTCCCTCTACCTTTGTGGCATTGCTTTTTGTCGCTTCACTTGGAGATGCAAGGGTTACATCGCCTTCCTGAACCGTGATCGAACGTTCAATCGTAGAAACCGGATATTTATTATCGCTGCCTTCCTTTCCTTTATAAAGGCTGGCAAAATACTGCAGATCCACCAGGTCAATTTCTCCGTCACGGTTTAAATCCATGCCTTCCTCATCCATACCTGTGAGATTGCCCTCATAAACAGCATCTACCAGAGCATTCATATCCTCTTTATCAATCACGCCGCTTCCGTCCACATCACCCATACGGATCAGGCCCGGATGAGCGGAGGAAGAATATTCATAATCACCGTAATCATTTAAAATCATGATCTTGGAGGTATCATCCCTGACCTCTATGGTCTGTTCATATGGAAGATATCCTTCGGCTGTTACCTCAAGCACATACATTCCATTTGGAACATTCTCAAAGGTCTCATTTTCCTGCTGTCCCTCTCCCGATTCCTCTTCAGGCATCAGGCTGATGGTAAGAGAATCCTGGTAAATATCCCCGTCTTCGTTCGCTCTTGCCTTTTTGGATACGACTTCATTTAATTCAACATTAAAATCCACAGCAGACATTACAGGCAGCAGGGTCCGTATTTCCACCATAACAGCGCCTCTGTGCTCTTTTCCCGGCTTTACCGGCTCACTGGGACTTGCAGTGGGAACTGATTCTGTCTCTGTTCCTCCATCCTCTTCATCTTCCTGCCGATGGCTTTCAGATGAACTTGCAGTGGGAATCGTTTCTTTCTCTGTTTCCTCAGTCTGCGTTTCCTCGTCCCTGCTGTCTGATTCCAGACCGGGGATTTTGCTTTCCTCCAGGGCTTCCATTTGCCCTGCTGATTCCGGCAGCTGCGCTCCATAGGCGTTAAAGGCGCCAAGGGGAAGCTGCAGGCCAATACAGGCAGCCAGCACACATGCCAGTTGTCGTTTCATTTCTGCTTCTCCTCTTCTTTTTTGTTTCGTTTTTGTAACCAAATGCACCTTAGTATATCAGGAAATGTTTGTCATTTCAATTGTTTTTTAACTTTTATTTCCATATAAAAACTCCCGCGCATATACCGTTTCCGTTTATGCGCGGGAGTTCATTTTTTCATTCTGTTTTATACAATTCCCTGACCCAGCATAGCCTCAACAACCTTCTCAAAGCCTGCAATATTGGCGCCTGCCACATAGTTTCCGGGAACGCCGTAGCGCTCTGCCGCATCCGCAGCCTTTGCAAAAATATCGGCCATGATCTTATGAAGTCTCTCATCTACTTCCTCAAAGGTCCAGGACAATCTTAAAGAGTTCTGGCTCTGCTCCAGACCGGAGGTTGCAACGCCGCCTGCATTTGCTGCCTTACCGGGCATAAAGAGAATCTTCTTCTCAACAAAGAGATCAGTTGCTTCTCTGGTGGAAGGCATATTTGCACCCTCTGCCACTGCAAAGCAGCCATTTGCCAGAAGAGCTTTTGCATCCTCCAGATTCAGCTCGTTCTGCGTTGCACATGGAAGAGCAATATCGCAGGGAACTGTCCAGATGCCTTTTCCTTCTGTATATACAGCAGAAGAAACTGCCTCTGCATACTCCTTAATGCGGCCTCTGCGCACTTCCTTGATCTCCTTTACAACATCCAGCTTAATGCCTTCCGGATCGTATACATAGCCGTTGGAATCGCTCATGGCAACTACCTTTGCGCCAAACTGCTGTGCCTTCTCAACTGCATAGATGGCAACATTTCCGGAACCAGATACGATTACCGTCTTTCCTGCAATCTCCTTGCCGTTGTGCTTTAACATCTCATCCAGCATGTATACAAGGCCATAGCCGGTCGCCTGGGTTCTTGCCAGAGAACCGCCGAAGGTCAGTCCCTTTCCGGTGAGAACGCCCTCATATAAGCCGGTCAGTCTCTTGTACTGGCCGAACATATATCCGACCTCTCTTCCGCCTACGCCGATATCGCCTGCGGGAACGTCCGTATCCTTGCCGATATGACGGTACAGTTCTGTCATAAAGCTCTGGCAGAAGGCCATGATCTCACGGTCGGATTTGCCCTTTGGATCAAAGTTGGAGCCGCCCTTTCCGCCGCCCATAGGAAGACCGGTCAGAGAATTCTTTAAGGTCTGCTCAAAGCCCAGGAATTTAAGAATACTCTGGTTTACGGAAGGATGGAAACGAAGTCCGCCCTTGTAAGGTCCAATGGCGCTGTTAAACTGCACTCTGTAACCTTTATTGACCTGCACATTTCCCTGATCGTCCACCCACGGCACGCGGAACGAAATAATGCGCTCCGGCTCTGTAAAACGCTCCAGGATGCCCGCTTTGCGGTACTTTTCCTCATTTGCGTCGATCACCAGCTTTAAGGAATCCAAAACTTCCTTTACTGCCTGGTGGAATTCCGGCTCACCGGGATTCTGTGCTACCACTCTCTCATAAATCTCATCAACATATGACATGGTACTGATCCTCCTTTGGTTTTTGTTGGGGTATGCGCCCGGTTTTAAGCGGACGTATATGGGATACTCCATCTTTCGATGTACATTTTAGGGACAGTATAGCAAGTTAACTTGCTAAAGTCAAGAAGGAATTTCATATGTTTAAAACAAAGCCGGGATTCTACCTCCCGGCTTCCTTTCGTTCCATCCCCACCAGCTCCGCCAGCTGTTCCATCACGCCTTTTCCGCCATTAATAGAAATCGTCCCCACCTTATCGCAGATCCGCTCCAGATACTCCATCTCCTTAAGCTTAAAGAGGGTCTGGTTTTCATCCATCAGCCTTGCGGTATTTAAGAGGCTTCTGGTAGAAGCTACCTCCTCCCTTCGGGTGATAACATTGGCCTGGGCGCGTTTTTCCGCCAGAAGCACAGTATTCATGATCTCCCGTATCTCCCCCGGAAGGATAATATCCTTGATTCCCGCAGAGACGATTTCCACGCAGTAATCCTCCTGCTTCTTTTTCATCTCCTCCAGCACATACTGGCTGATCTCCTCCTTCTGCTCCAAAAGCTCATCCAGACGGAACCGTCCTACATATTCCCTGAGGATCAGCTGCGCATGGGTATAGAGCTGTGTTCCCACATTTTCCACCAGCATTACCAGCCTGCGGGGATCTGTGATCCTGTAAGTGCAGATCACATTCAGCCGCACCCCCACCTTATCTGCTGTCAGTATCTCCTGACCGGAAATTTCCAGCTGCTGAAGCTTCAGGTTAAATACTTTGCAGGTAGTTTCCCTTCCGTAATTCCAGAAAAAGTAAGTTCCCGTTTCCAGCTGCCGCTCAAACTGATTGTCAAAGTACAAAAGCCCAGTCTCTCCGTCCTTAATCACAATTTTCTTATAGTATTTGGCAGGCATCAGCTCCATATACATCCTGGGAAGAGTTTCTTCCATCCATGGCTTTGTGATATCAATCACCTGAAATTCATTTTTCTCAAATACATTCCAAAACAATGTCTCCGGCTTACAAACCACCTCTCTGAACGCTCCATTTACAAACCGGATGGCAATGGATGTATCCGGAAGCACATTTTTTACCACACGGGAAGCAAATTCCGGATTCTTCATCAGGATTTCCTCCGGAATCCCACAGGTATTTACAGCCCCGGTCATGGGAACAATTTTTACCTCACAGCCGGACAGGCTGAGAAAATAGTAGGTTCCCACAGTCAACAGCTTCTCAAAGCGGCCCCTGCGGATCAGATAGCCGCACTCATTTTCATTGATCTTATATTTCTTTATCATAGGTACCTCCCTGTTTCACAAACAATTTCCCTGTTTCATACAGAAAATCCTGCGCCATGCTTCGTCCCCGGCCCAAGGGGCTGTTTCTTAAGCCCAAAGGGCAAAGGACTCCAAAACTTCCTTATCCCGGCTCCTTTGGGCGATATCCGAAACTGCACAGGCCTTGCCGGAGACTGCCGCGATGCTGCCTGCAGCCGAAGCAAAAAGCGCATTCTTTCTGTGGCTCTGCAGCCTTTTGACTGCAAAGCCGTGCTCCTGTGACATTTTTAAGATGTCTCTTAACGATTGCTATACCCGCTTAGCTACATGACTTGCCATCATGGCAGGATTTGAACCTGCGGCCCATCGTGCTGACTATATGCTGTCCTGCCGGAATACCAAAACGCCATAGGCGACGGCACCGGGGAGCCAGGAAATACTCCTCCCATGGGCAGAACTGCCTGTATCTGACACCGGCCCTCCTGCCCTGCAGGTGCCGGACTCTTCCATTATTATCCCTTTACCACCCCTACGGTCTTCAGCCGTTTGACCGGGGTTACCAGATCCGTTTGGGCGTTCATTACCTGATCGATATCTTTATAGGCAAACCGGCTTTCCTCTGCCACATCTGCCTTTCCCTTCTTTCCCAGAACCACGCCCTGTTTTCTCAGATCCAGGATTACATCCTCACAGGAGAAGGCTTCCATAGCGCCTTTTCTGGAATATTTCCGCCCTGCTCCGTGAGAACAGGAACAAAAACTCTCCTGATTCCCCTTTCCCATCACCACATAGCTGTAAGAACCCATGGCGCCGGGGATAACCGCCAGTTCGCCGTTTTCTGCCCTTACCGCGCCTTTTCTGTGCACCCATACCTCTTTTCCATAGTGTGTTTCGAGGGATGCATAATTATGATGACAGTTAATATCGCCGGAAAACTTCAAATCCAGCTCCGTATATTTTCCAATATACTTTTCCAGGATCGCCTTTACTGCCAGCATCATCTTTTCCCTGTTTTCCTTTGCAAAATCCATGGAAAGCTGCATCCAGCGCAGATACTGGCGGCCCTCCGGGCTGTCCACGGGCAGAAAAGCCAGCCTGTATTCATCCGGCACCTGGCTGTACCATTTCTGGTTCAGCTGACGGGCCTTATAATGAAAATAGTCGCAGACGGATTTTCCAAAATGACGGCTGCCGGAGTGAATCATCACTGCCAGCATCCCCTGATCATCCTCCTGAAGCTCAATAAAATGATTTCCTCCGCCCAAAGTTCCGATCTGAAAATATCCGGCCTCCAGCTGTCCCAAAAGCTCTGTATCCTCCTCATACAGGTTCAGCTCTTCCAGTGCCCGGTCCATGGTATAAGAGGGCATCCCCAGCTTATGATGGGCAAAGCCCACGGGAACATTTCTCATAATATCACCGATCACCGCCTGGATCAGCGTTCCGTTCCCGGTCTGGATCTCCCGAATGGCCTCTAACGGAATATTGGTTTCCGTATATGCCATCCCGCAGCCAATATCCACACCCACTGCATTAGGGATGATCACTCCCTCTGCAGCGATCACACCGCCGATGGGCATTCCCATTCCTGCATGGGTATCCGGCATCAGATTGACCCATTTATGGAGAAATGGAAGCTGTGCCAGGTGGTATGCCTGTTCCCTGCAGGTCTCTTCCAAATCCTTTTTATCCTCAAGCCATACCTTTACCGGCAATCTCATGGCATCCTTTTCATACATTACGAACATATCCTGCACATCCTTTCATTTCTTATCATGGCTTTATCTTAGCCTGATTTTCCATTTTTATCATTTAAAAAAAGGTGCGAACCCGCTATAATGGAGCTATATCACCCTATGGAGGGATCTATATGGCAGAATTTCAGGAGCTTATCAAAAACTTTGACCGGATCCGGGATTATATGCGCCAGTTTTATATTTATGGATTTAAGGTGAGAAATGATTTTGACTCCCGCAGCGCCCGAACCTATGACAATGAACGGAGGCGGATCGAGAGCTGGCTGGGCGATTACACCTGCTCTTCCTATACGACCAAGGGAAAACAGGTCTATATCAATATCGACAGCAAGACAGTGCCCGAAAATCCCCTCTATGCGGCCTGGAAATCGAAAAGCTTTACGGATAATGATATCCTTCTGCACTTTTTCATTCTGGATCAGCTCACCGATCATCCTCGGGGAATGAATGCCTCTGCCCTGAGCGATGCGATTTCCCTTACCTACGGCGTTGCCTTTGACCCCCAGACCGTGCGGCTGAAGCTAAAGGAATACGAATCTCTGGGACTGCTGTGCTCTCATAAAGAAGGAAAAAACCTTATCTATCAGATGCTCCCGCCCCAGTTTCCCCATGACTCTCCCTTAAATGATACTCTTTTAACCGCTGTTTCCTTTTTTCAGGGAACCGCCCCTTTCGGGTTTATCGGGAGCACCATTCTGGACTGGCACGACCGGAAAAATACCTTTTTTCAGTTCAAGCATCATTTTATCGTACATACCCTGGAAGATCAGGTGCTCCTGCAAAGCCTTACAGCCATCCGGGAGCACCGTTTGATCGACTATGAAAATAAGAGTTTCCGTTCCGGGAGCATTTCCTCCCAGTCCGGCGTTCCCTTAAAAATCTTTGTAAGCACCCGTACCGGAAGGCGCTACCTCTGTCTGTACCTTCCATCTCTGCGGAGGTTCCACAATGCCCGTCTGGATTCCATTCTCTCCATTACCATTAAGGAGCCCTGGGAAGACTATGAACGAACCTATGAGGCGCTGCTGGCAAATATAAAGCGCTGCTGGGGCGTTTCCTTCGGAAGCGGAAGAAGCCGCCTGGAAACCATCTGCCTGCGCCTTTCTATTGATGAAGAAAAAGAACCCTATGTTTTAAGCGGAAGAAGCCGCCTGGAAACCATCTGCCTGCGCCTTTCTATTGATGAAGAAAAAGAACCCTATGTTTTAAGCGGAAGAAGCCGCCTGGAAACCATCTGCCTGCGCCTTTCTATTGATGAAGAAAAAGAACCCTATGTTTTAAAACGCCTTTATCGGGAGGGGAAAGGCGGAGAAATCCTAAAAATACGGGAGCATGAATATCTGTATACGGGAGCATTTTTCGATACCAATGAACTTCTGTCCTGGGTAAAGTCCTTTACCGGGCGCATTCTGGATATTCAGGGAACCTGTGAACCTGCCATCCTTAAGGTCACAAGAGACTGGGAACGGATGTATCAGATGTACTGCAGCGAAGAAAAGGAAGAAACAAATGGAACTGTTTAATGAGATATACAGCTGTTACTACCACACGGTCCGCCATATTTTGGCGGAAGCTGCCGGCCATTCAGTGAACATGAAAGAAATGGAGCAGATCTGCAAAAATCAGGCCTTTCAGGAAACAGCCCTGGCTGTACTCCCGAAACTTACAAAGGGAGAGTGGCCCCTTCTTTTCCCCTCAAAGGAGCATCCTGGCTGCTATGAAAGTGCCCTGCATTTTTCTCCTCCCGAACTGCCGCTGACTGCACTTCAGATGTCCTGGCTGGCAGCTCTGATCCATGACCCGCGCTTCCGGCTCTTTTTTACGGATGAAGAATTAAAAACTCTTTCAGAATCCCTAAAGGGATTTGAACCGCTGTATCAGCAAGAAAATTTTTACTATTACGACCAGTTTTGCGACGGTGATTCCTATGCTTCACCTTCCTACCGGGAGCATTTTCAGGCAATTTTAAAAGCCCTGAGGGAGCATCATATCCTTTTTATTGGATATGAAGGCAAAAAAGGAATCTGCCATTCCTTTGAAGTCACCCCCTATCAGCTCCAGTACTCCTCCAAGGATGACAAATTCCGTCTCTGCTGTCTGCAGTACCGACGGGGACGCTGCGGCCTAAATACCATTCTCAACCTGGAACGGATCCGTGACTGCCGCGTTTCCCCTGACCTCCTTTCGGACAGCGATATACAGACTCTCTCCTGCCACCGCTTTCTCCCGGTCCGCAAAGCAAAAGAGCCCGTTCTCTTAAAAATAACCGGAGAACGGAACTCTCTTGAACGCTGTATGCTTCACTTTGCCAGCTACGAAAAGCATACGGAATACCATGAAGAAGGCAAATACTGGCTGTGCTCCATTTACTATGATACCGCAGATGAAACGGAGCTTCTCATCGATATCCTTTCCTTCGGCCCCGTAATAGAGGTTCTGGGGCCAGGCTATTTCCGCAGTATGGTGAAAAACCGGGTGAAACGGCAGCATGAGCTTTTGTATGGAACGGTGGAGTAAATATTTCTACGCGAACAGGCCGCCTGCCCTAACCGGACAGACGGCCTGTTCCAAACACAAAGGATAAAGGTTCACCCTCAATGGGTTCGATTATTTTCCGTAATAAGCTCTTAAATACATATCCTTGATCTCGCTCATGAGAGGATATCTTGGGTTGGCGCCGGTACACTGGTCGTCGAAGGCCTGCTCCGTCATATCATCCAGTCTGTCTAAGAAGTCTTTCTCGTCAATGCCGTAATCCTTGATGCAGGACTTCACGCCAACAGCCTTCTTTAACTCCTCGATCTTCTCGATCAGCTTCTTCACAGCCTCTTCATCGCTGCCTGCATTGATTCCGCAGAATCTTGCACACTCAGCGTATCTTGCCATGGTATGCGGATACTGGTACTGGGAGAAAGTTCCCATCTTGCGTGGATTCTCAGCAGCGTTGAACTCAACTACCAGAGAGATCATCAGCGCATTTGCAATACCGTGGGGCAGATGGTGGAATGCTCCCAGCTTATGTGCCATAGAGTGGCATACGCCCAGGAATGCGTTCGCAAATGCCATACCTGCCATACAGGATGCGTCTGCCATCTTCTGGCGTGCCTCAACATTGTTTGGCTCATTGTAAGCGATCGGCAGGTAGTCAAATACGTTCTTCATTGCCTTTAATGCAAGTCCGTCTGTATAATCCGTTGCCATAACAGAAGCATATGCCTCTAATGCATGGGTTAAAACATCAACGCCGGAAGCGCTGGTTAAGCCTCTTGGCTGGCTCATCATGTTGTCAGTATCAACAATCGCCATATTTGGAAGCAGCTGGTAATCAGCCAGAGGATACTTGATGCCGGTTTCCTGATCAGTGATAACGGCAAATGGAGTAACCTCAGAACCTGTACCGGAAGAGGTAGGAACAGCTACGAAATAAGCCTTCTCACCCATCTTCGGGAAGGTATAAACTCTCTTGCGGATATCGATAAAGCGCATTGCCATATCCATGAAATCTGCTTCCGGATGCTCGTACAGTACCCACATGATCTTTCCTGCATCCATTGCGGAGCCGCCGCCCATTGCGATAATTACATCCGGCTCAAATTCTTTCATCAGTTTGGCGCCTGCCTGTGCATTTGCCAGAGTAGGATCAGGCTGAACGTCAGAGAATACGGTATATGTGATTCCCATTTCATTTAAACGGTCTGTAATTACATTTGTGTAGCCGTTCTTGTACAGGAAGGAGTCTGTTACGATAAAGGCTCTCTTCTTGCCCATTACATCCTTTAATTCGTTTAATGCTACAGGCAGACAGCCCTTCTTAAAGTAAACCTTCTCAGGTGCTCGGAACCACAGCATATTTTCTCTCCTCTCAGCAACAGTCTTAATGTTCAGCAGATGCTTAACGCCAACGTTCTCAGATACGGAGTTTCCGCCCCAGGAACCGCAGCCCAGTGTAAGAGACGGAGCCAGCTTAAAGTTGTACAGATCGCCGATACCGCCGTGGGAGGAAGGTGTATTTACAAGAATACGGCAGGTCTTCATTCTTTCTGCATGCTTCATCATCTTTTCTTTTTCATTTACATTGATGTACAGAGAAGAGGTATGGCCGTAGCCGCCGTCTGCTACCAGACGCTCTGCCTTATCCAGAGCCTCGTCAAAGGTCTTAGCCTTGTACATAGCCAGTACAGGAGACAGCTTTTCGTGAGCAAACTCCTCGCTGATATCTACAGACTCAACCTCGCCGATGATAATCTTTGTATCAACCGGAACATCCACACCTGCCAGCTTTGCGATGGTGTATGCAGACTGTCCTACGATCTTTGCATTTAATGCCCCGTTGATCAGGATGGTCTTTCTTACCTTTTCAATCTCACCCTGCTTTAAGAAATAGCAGCCTCTGTATTCAAATTCCTTCTTAACAGCCTCATATACAGGCTCCAGAACAGTTACAGACTGCTCAGAAGCACAGATCATACCATTATCAAAGGTCTTGGAATGGATAATGGAGTTAACTGCCATACGGATATCAGCCGTATCGTCAATGATAACCGGCGTATTTCCAGCGCCAACGCCCAGCGCAGGCTTACCGGAAGAATATGCAGCCTTAACCATGCCCGGGCCACCAGTTGCCAGGATGATATCAGCGTCTCTCATTACCTCATTGGTCAGCTCCAGGGAAGGAACGTCGATCCATCCAATGATCCCCTCAGGAGCGCCTGCCTTAACAGCAGCCTCCAGCACAACCTTGGCAGCCTCAATGGTACTCTTCTTTGCTCTTGGATGTGGGGAAATGATGATGGCATTGCGTGTCTTTAAGGAAATCAGTGTCTTAAAGATTGCAGTGGAGGTTGGATTTGTAGTAGGGATAACAGCTGCGATCAGGCCGATTGGCTCTGCAATCTTCTTTATACCGTACTCCTTATCCTCCTCAACCACACCAACGGTCTTTGTATTCTTGTATGCATTGTAGATATACTCAGCTGCGTAGTTGTTCTTGATTACTTTATCCTCAACCACGCCCATTCCGGTCTCTTCTACCGCCATCTTTGCCAGCGGAATACGCATCTTATTCGCTGCGCTTGCTGCCGCGAAAAAGATCTTATCTACCTGCTCCTGTGTGTAGGTTGCAAATACCTTCTGAGCCTCGCGCATTGCTGCCATCTTGGCGTTCAGTCCCTCTACGCTGTCAATGATCTCCGGAACTACCTGCTCGGTCTTCTTTGCCATTTCCATTTCCTCCATTTTCCTTGTGTTTGTGTTTGTATTCGGAATGTTTGTCAATTTATTAACAATTTAACTATCCGCATTATATAACATCGTTAAAAAAATGTCAACCATATTTTTTCTTTTTTCAGGTTTTGCGCAAATTTTTAGTCTCAGAGCATACTCTATCGATTCACCAATGGCAAAAAGATTGTTAAATATATAACACCATTTTGGATATTTTGTATAATTTTAAAACCTATCCACTGCTATTCTATAAATTATGGTAAAATATACCTGACAACTATAAAAATAAAACTGTAACATAAGGAGAGCTTTTCTATGTTTCGGCCAATGCCACGTTACGGACAGCAGTTGGAGCTGAAAAAAGGCATCTGCACGCCGATACATACCATTGTGCAAATGCCTTTTTGTATTCTTATTACAGATATTTTTTAAGGGTATCCACCTTATCTAACTTCTCCCAAGGAAGGTCAAGGTCATTGCGGCCAAAATGTCCGTAAGCAGCGGTCTGCTTGTAGATCGGACGACGCAGATCCAGCATACGGATGATTCCAGCCGGACGAAGGTCAAAGTTCTCGCGGATGATCTCTACCAGCTTCTCCTCACTGAGCTTTCCTGTTCCGAAGGTCTCTACCATAATAGAGGTTGGGTGAGCCACGCCGATTGCATAGGACAGCTGGATCTCGCACTTATCAGCCAGACCGGCAGCTACGATATTCTTAGCCACATAGCGGGCCGCATAAGCTGCAGAACGGTCTACCTTGGTGCAGTCCTTACCGGAAAATGCGCCGCCGCCGTGACGTGCCGTTCCGCCGTAGGAATCTACAATAATCTTGCGTCCGGTCAGACCGCTGTCTCCGTGAGGTCCGCCGATTACAAAGCGTCCTGTAGGATTGATAAAGAACTTTGTATTCTCATCTACCATATCTGCAGGAATAATCTCATCAAATACATACTTCTTGATATCTGCATGGATCTGCTCCTGAGTTACATTCTCATCATGCTGAGTGGACAGAACCACTGCATCCAGACGAACCGGCTTTCCATTCTCGTCATACTCTACTGTAACCTGAGTCTTTCCGTCCGGACGAAGATACTTTAAGGTACCGTTCTTTCTTACCTCAGTCAGTCTTCTAGCCAGCTTGTGAGCCATGGAAATAGGATATGGCATATACTCCTCTGTCTCGTTGCTTGCATAGCCGAACATCATACCCTGGTCGCCTGCACCAATGGCGTCCAACTCTTCCTCGGACATACGGTTTTCCTTTGCCTCAAGAGCCTTATCAACACCCATAGCAATGTCGGAGGACTGCTCGTCAATGGCGGTAATCACGCCGCAGGTATCACAGTCAAAACCATATTTTGCACGGTCATAGCCAATCTCGCGAACCGTCTCTCTTACGATCTTCTGGATATCTACATATGCCTTTGTGGTGATCTCGCCCATAACCAGCACCAGTCCTGTGGTGGTCGCTGTCTCGCAGGCAACACGGCTCATGGGATCCTGCTCCATTAAAGCGTCTAAAATCGCATCAGAAATCGCGTCGCACATTTTGTCCGGATGGCCTTCAGTTACAGATTCAGATGTAAATAATCTTCTCTCCATCAATCATTCTCCTTTTCTTTGCTGTAAAATAAATACATACTGTACTGTGTTTCGTGTCATTTAAGCAGGTGTAATCCTCTGCCCTCTGGCAAAAAGAAAAGTCCGCAGCAACGGCGGACTTGAAAATATCAGATCTTCAAATCCTCTTATTGCTCGATCAAGCACATCAAAAAGCTCTTTTTAAAACTTTATAAGCTGCACTCCTCGCTCAGGCTGGCACCTTCCGGCCCTTTCGCACACCGCATAAGCACTGCTTACGGGATACTCAACCGGGGTTGCCGTGACTTCACAGGTCCTTTATACCTCCATCACTCTGAATAAGGGATATTTACGAACGTTTTCTATTGTGAAATGACTACTAGCATATATTAAATCATTTTTTCTTTCCTGTCAATATACATTTTTCCGCGCAAAAAATCCCGGCAAAGTTCCATCTCCTCTGCCGGAATTTTCATTAAAACAATCTTTTTACCGGATCACAATCCGTCCCTGTCCTTCGGAATTCTCATATTCAGAGGATACAGAACCGCCCAGGCCCTGAATATAGGTGGATAATACATCTACATCCACCATAACCTCATCCTTTATAATATTGCAGCCATTAAACATGGTCATGCCGTCCCCACCGGACTTTAACATATAATTATGGGAAGCCACTGTGTAAGTCTTATTCAGATCAATGGGCTGTCCGCCAACCAGAATATCCGTAACTCTGTACGGCCCGTCTACACTGACAAAATTACCCTTATCATCCACCTTTATACTGGATTTTACAGAGCTGTCAATGGTATAGGTCAGACCGGATACATGCATGAAGCCTCCGGACTCCTCAGGATAATTCTTAGCGCCCATTTCCAGGGCATCCTTGATCTGCTGTCCTGTCACCTCTGCCACACATCCCATGTTTCCAAATGGGAATACAGCCAGTGTATCCTCATATGTAATGGTTCCGGACTCAATATCTGTGCGGACGCCTCCGCCATTGCAAAGTCCGATGTCTGCTCCCAGCTGAACTCTGTAAGCATCTGCCGCCAGATCACCAAGATTAGTTTCGCCATTTCTTATCCGGCGTTCTCCGGTGGCCTCATCCTTGATCGTCAGCTTGTACGCTGTACTTCCCAATGGGGTCTTTAAGGTTTCGTTAAACTGCCCCTTGATCTGCTCGATCAGGCTGTGGGTATCCGGATCCACTGCACGGCCATTTTCATTTACAACACTGCCCTGGCGGATGGTAAGAACCATTCCGGGATAAATGGTACCCGGATCAGAAATCTTATCCCGATTGCTGTCATAAATCTCTCTCCAGCGGTCATAGCTTCCCAGCTCTCTCTTGGCGATCCTGCTTAAGGAATCATTCTTCTGAACCGTATAGGTACGATTTACTTCTGAAGGCACAACCTCTGAGATCAGCTCTGTGGAAATCGTTCCATCTGTATGAATGATCATCTTTCCAATATTTGCCAGCTTAGTGCCTGTCTGGGTAACGATAACATCCTTCCCGTCTGCATCCTTTACTATCATGGATAGTGTAGTTTCATGGGAATGTCCGTCAATGCAGGCATCCACGCCCCGGATATGACCGATCAGGCTTCCGGCACTCCAGCGCTCTGTGATTCCATTTTCTCCCAGATGTCCAACTAAAATCACAAATTCCGCTCCTTCAGCCCTGGCACTGTCCACTGCCGACTGCACCTGATTGTAAAATGCAGTTCCGTCTGCATCCTCACAGAAGGAATAGATATAATTTCCATTCGCATCCTGGAAATAAGCAGGCGTAGATTTTGTAAAGCTTTCCGGTGTGGAAACGCCCACATAAGCCACCTGTGTATCACCGTAAGAAATCATCTTATAGGGTGCAAATACAGACTGTCCGGAAGCAGTGCTGATAAAGTTGCAGGAATAATATCCGCAGTTTAATTTTCCTGCCAATTCCAGAAAGCTGGGCATACCGTAGTCAAACTCATGATTTCCCGGAACTGCCACATCATATCCTGTCTGATTCATGATATCAATGATATAACCGCCCTCGGACAGAGTTCCTACCGGAGCACCCTGGATGGCATCACCTGCATCCACCAGAGTAACATATGGTGTCTGGTTCATCATTTGCTTTTTGTACAGCGCCAATCCGCCGTAACCGATGTTTTCATCAATTGCGCAGTGAACATCATTGGTATATAGAACCACAATGTCCTGATCCGCTCCTTTGACTGTTCCAGCCTCCTGTGCCCATGCGGACATGGACATACCTGTGATAAGGCTGCAGGTAAGAATCAGGTACCAAAGCAGACCCAGGAACCTTCTTTTTCCTGTTCTCCCGGTCATTTCATAACCCTCCTTATGAGATAATTTTGCCTCTGCCCGGATTGCTCCTGACAGAGGCTATTCTTATATGAAACCGTACGATGGATATACGGTCATCATCCTACCCTAAGTTTAAATTTCTGCATCTCCCTTTCAGAATCCACCAGCTCGATCATGGCTCCCAGCCCCTGGAGCTTTTCCTCAAAGCTTTCGTATCCCCTCTGAATATATCCGATCTCATCTACAATGGTATATCCTTCTGCCGCCAGCCCTGCGATTACCAGAGCTGCACCTGCCCGAAGATCCGGCGCATTTACCTGAGCGCCAGTAAAGCCTTCTACGCCGTTAATCACAGCTACATTTCCCTCTACCTTGATAGAGCTTCCCATGCGTGCCAGCTCGTCCACGTATTTAAAACGATTCTCAAAAATGCTTTCTGTAACCATACTGGTTCCTTTGGTAAGAGCCAGTGTAACAGCCATCTGAGGCTGCATATCGGTAGGAAAGCCGGGATATGGCAGTGTCTTAATATCTGTATGACGCTGGTTCGGCTTACCCACAACACGGACTGCGTCATCAAACTCGATCACCTCACAGCCAATCTCTGTAAGCTTGGCGGAAATCGCCTCCAGATGCTTTGGAATTACATTTTTTACCATCACATCGCCTCTGGTTGCTGCTGCTGCACACATAAAGGTACCAGCCTCGATCTGATCCGGAATAATAGAATATTCTGTGCCGTGAAGCCGCTCTACGCCCCTGATACGGATTGTGTCTGTTCCTGCACCCTTAATATTGGCTCCCATACTGTTAAGGAAGTTTGCCACATCTACGATATGGGGCTCCTTGGCAGCATTTTCAAGAATCGTCTGTCCCTCTGCCATAGCAGCAGCCATCATGATATTGATGGTCGCTCCCACAGAAACCACATCCAGATAAATATGACTTGCCACCAAATCAATGGCATGGGCGATCACTGCTCCGCCCTCAATCTGTACATCTGCTCCCAGCGCCCGGAAGCCCTTAATATGCTGGTCAATGGGGCGGCTTCCGATATTGCAGCCTCCGGGAAGAGGAACCTGAGCGCTCTTGTATTTTCCTAAAAGAGCACCGATAAAATAATAGGACGCACGGATCCGGCGGATATATTCGTCATCCACGGATACTTCTCTGATATTTCCTGCGTTGATCTTTACTGTATGGCGGTCAATGCGGTGTACGCTGGCACCGATCTCCTGGATTGCTTCCAGCATAACATTGATATCCCGCACATCCGGCAGATTGTCGATAAGAACATCCTCATCGGTCATAATGGATGCTGCCAGAATACCAAGTGCGGCATTTTTGGCTCCGCCTATGGTCACATCGCCCACCAGCGGATTGCCGCCTTTTATAATATAATGTTCCATTTTATACCTCAATTACTGATCGAACAGACCTTAATTTTTCTTTCTGTCTTTGTTCACATTTTATTTACATCTCTTAGATTATACCATAAGAACAGGATTTGTAAAGCAAACTCGCCTGCCGGGCGAAAAAAACGTTTCACCGGACAGGCGTGTTTCAAAATTATTTTTATTCAATTTTTAACCCGCACAGGAAACGGTTATGCTGGCTTCCAAAGTGCGCGGCTGCGTCCCCCAGCCCCATTTTTACGTTTTCCTGGACAGCAGGATCATAAATGGTTACATTATAGGTATCATAACCGGACAGAAGAACATAACTTCCATCCTCTCTGTAAGCGGCTGCCGGAATCCCTTTATCAATAAAATACAATACCTGATTCAGTGTACAGCCCGTAGCGTCAATCACCATGATCCCGTCCTCATACAGCGTACTTCTGGTAAATCCATCCAGATGGCTCATCACTGCACCGGCTGCACCGGATGGATCTTTCAGATTTCGGATCGGCTGACGGTTAATGCGATCCCAGACAAGGTGTCCTCTTTCATCTGTCACAAATCCCATTTTATCATAGGCAAGGTTCACAGCTTCTGCAAACTGTCTGGATGCTCCCAGAAAATGGCCGCCTCCGTAAGCGTAAAAAATCACTTCACCTTTTTCTCCCGAAGCCGCTTTTCCTGCCAGCTCCAGAGTACCTGTATTTTCATACGAAAATGCCTTTGGCCGTTCGGATTTTACAGACGAAGCCTTCTGGTCTGAATCCATCTGTACAAAATACATTCGTCCCATCTCGGAAGAAGCATACCAGCCAATTCCCTCCAGTGGATCTGTTTCCACCTTTTCATTGCAGACAATGGTATCCTCATCCTGATAGGAATACTGATTGTCCCCCAGCTTTACCAGCCTCTTTAAATGAATCCGTCCATCCTCCGTCACCACATCTGAAATGTAGATTCCGTCCTTTCTGTATTCGCTTTCAATGTTCATCTCACTGTCTGCGATATACATCACATACATGGGGATTTCCTGCACCCTTCCGTTTACACTCCAGACATCCTCCTGCCGGGCAAAACCATAGATCAGATCACTTCCTACAAAGCCCAGCACCCTGGCATAATCACCTTCTGAAACAGGAATTTCCTGTTTTTGGGATGTATTAAAATCCATCACATGAATCCTCTCATCCCGGGTGTCCTCTCTCTTTTCCTGCCATGCCATGCGGCTTCCGTCATGGCTTACCGCAAAGGTTCCCTCCGTAAGTCCCTGAGCTACGGAAATGGATTCGTTACTGCTTAAATCAATTCCAAATACATTTCCATTCAGCATCAGATATACCATTTCTCCGGGACTTACATAGGCCAGCTGCTCTACATCCTTTTTTAATTTTTCAAATTCCTGAACAACCGGAATGAAGAATTTCTCCTGGACTGTATTGCTTCCCGCATCATAGCGATAAAATATCACTCCGGTTTGACCCTCATACGGTCCACGGTTCATATAGCCGTAAACCAAAAAATCTGCCGAGCCGTCATCTCCTGCTCTCAAAATCTGTACATCATGATCTCCATAGCTGCTGCGCACATCGTCTGTTTCTCCATTTGAAAATGTAAACACACACATGATCCTGTGATCTGATTGATCATAACGCCACAGATTGCCATTTACTTTAAAAAGAATATACCGGGAATCCTGGCTCTTTACCGTACCAATACCGGCTTCATCGGAAATTCCCAAAACAATCCTCTTTCCGGAAAATGCCCCTTCACTTCCTGTAAAAATATGGTTGGCATTGCGCTCATAATTCATTAAGTAGATCCGCTGCTCATTCCATTTCATGGCAAAATTATCTTCTGCCTCTGCCAGACTCTCCTTTCCCTGCGAATCTGTAAGCCGGACATAATATTGAACCTGAACCTGTCCCATAATCCCGTCAAATTCCTGAAGGGTAATCCTGGGTTCTCCTTCCATCTCCGCATGGAGTCCATCCCAGGTCAAATGATCAAAACTGGCCCGGATCGTCACATGGCCCAGAGAACTGTTATCCTCCTCCGGACTGGTTTCCAGATACGATACCAATTCCTTTGCCTGCTCATAATCCAAACTCTTTCTTGTAAATTCCTCTGCCAGCTGCAGCATATCCAAAGCCCTTGGAGCATCCGTCCACATGATACGGGTATAATACTGGATCTGCTGTTCTGCTGTCTTTACATTTAAAATTAAGAGATACGCTTTATCCTTAGAAATCAGATTCTGGATAGGAAGGCTCACTGTGGTTATGCCCTCCTTGCTGGACCAGTCCGAAAGCTCTGTCCGTTCAATCAGGCGATCCATGGAAAGATTCCTTATCTCATAACTGATTTCTGTAATTGTATTTCCAAACTCATGGATGCGAAGATTCAGTCTTCTGTCTGAAGACAAAACAGAAATCGCTTCTCCGGCCGCACGATTTCCCATATCCTGAACATATCCGTGCAGACCGTTAATCTCCTTTCCTTCAAACTCCGTATATACCACCGGCAATCTTGATTCATCCATGGATGAATATACGGCGCCCTCCTGCTCTGATGTCCTGTGTGCACCGATAAAGTATATCACCAATGCAGCCAGAAAAACCACAAACAGGATTCCTGCTCTCTGTATTATTTTTTTCATCTGTTCATTCCTTTTCAGAATTTTATCTGCTCAATTTTACCTTTCCATCTCCGGTGTGAGAACTGGAAGAAAAATCCGCTTACAAGCAAGCTTGACACATATTTTTCTGCCAGTTCTCCCTCCGTCCTGAATCGTTACCTCTATTTTATATAATAACCGTTAAAACTACAACTTAATCTTTTTTGAATATTTCCTGTGATAACTTTTATGCTGTAATTCTATCCAATACACATTCCTCTGCGGCACCGCCGGTTCTGCATCTCATCTAAAATCAAGGTCTTTACAATATCGCGAAACCAGGCTGGATAAATACCAGGTCTGGGTGGACGCACCGGGCCGGGACCCTGCGGCGGATACGGTGGACGCACCGGGCCGGGATTCTGCGGCCGGGCTGATCCCGGAATATGGGGCGGACGTCTGAGTTCCTGTCCCAGTAGCACCGGGCCATTTTCAGTTTCCACAGGAACAACCGGGGCATACATGGATCCCATCCCCCAAGCCATTCCCTGCACGTCCGGCCTAATCCCATTGATCCCCCAGCCGTTCCACCAATTCCTCAATGGAGGTCTCATTTCCTGGCTTTCAATTATTCTGTTATGTTCTCTTAAATCCGCCTCTGCTGTTACCTGATAGATATTTTCTTCCATGTCACTTTCCATGGGATTCTTATTTTCTTCTGCCCCTTCTTTTATATTCTCCTCTCCCCTCTCATCCACAGTCTTTTTTTTACCATCATTTTTCTTGTTTTCTTCATCATTTAACTCCTCTGTTTCAACCTTTTCTTTTTCCCGATCTGTACCTTTTTCCACCCCTTTTTTTTCCTGATCCACTACTTCCTCTTCCTGTTCTTCTTCCACGCTCATTCTTTCAATCGTCTTTTTCTCCTGCATCTCCCACGCCTCTCTTAAAATCCCCATGTCTCCGGATGTACTCACAGCCTCACAAACGGAATTGCACATTTGATCTACCATTCTCTGTTCTGGCCACTCATCATACATAGGGCTGTTTTGATAATCCATTCTGTCACATGCTTCCGATACATAGCTCTGTATCATCCGGATTTCTCTGGGATACATACTTTTAAAATTTTCCATTCATCTGTCCTTACCCATATCTTTCACTTTTATCATATGCAGAAACCATAAAAAATGTTTCACGTGAAACATAAAAAAGGATATCTGAGTTTATATTCCCAGATATCCCTGCATCATCAATTTTTCTTTACATATCCCAATGCCTGCTCCAGAGCTTCCTGCTCCTCATTTCCCAGCACCTTTTCAGTCTTGCCTGCATCTACTTCCTTCATATATAAATAGCAGCCTTCCTTACTGTGAATACAATTCAAAATAAAGCCACTGTTCGTATAATCCAAAACTGCAATTACAAAGCTCAGTGTTCCTCCCATTCCAGGAAATGCATTATATCGAACCATTCCAAATTTTTGAAAGGAAGAACGGAAGTTTCGATTCAACGTTCGAATCGAGTCCTTGGCTGCCCGATCCTCTGCCTTCAAAATACGAATTTCCTCCAGCTGATCCAGTATCACATCCTCCAGTGTTTCCGCATCCTTTCCCCGCATAAAATAATCATATTTCCGACTCAATTTTTTCAGCTTTGCCATAGCAGCAATTACAAGAATCAATAGAATCACTACCAAGCCTGACAATATTACAATAATATATGCCGGATCAAATGGAAGTTCAAATAGCATACTGTTTTCCATTCTTATCTAATCTCTCCTTACTCTTATCCGAATGTTAGATACAGAATCTTTATTTCTAGTGGATGGACTCAATCAATTCCACAATTCGTTCCAACTCTGCCTCTGAATAGTATTCGATTTCTATACGGCCTTTGTTCTTATCTTTATTATGTATGCTGACCTTTGTTCCCATAATGGTTTTCATTCTGTCTTCCAGATTTTGATAAATCAGCATCAGGGCATCATCCGCTTTCTTTTCCTTCTTTTCTTCTCCAGCAGCTTCCTTGGCCATCCGTTTTACCAACCGTTCTGTTTCCCGGACACTTAAGCTTTTTTCTATAATTTCCTTTGCTGCCTTTAACTGCAGCCCCCCACCGTCCAGAGAAAGAAGCGCTCTGGCATGACCGCTGCTAATAATACCCTGGATGAGCATTTCCTGAATCTGCTCATCCAGCTTTAAAAGACGCATGGTATTCGTAATGGTCGCTCTGTTTTTTGCTACACGCTCTGCAATTTCCTCCTGCGTGAGATTAAACTCACGAATCAGCTGCTGATACGCCTTCGCCTCTTCAATAGGATTCAGATCTGCCCGCTGAACATTTTCAATCAGAGAAATCTCCATTGCTTCCTGTCGGCTGTACTCCTTTAAAACCACCGGCGCTTCCTTGAGTCCCGCCATCTGGGCAGCTCTCCATCTTCTTTCTCCGGCAATAATCTCGTAAAAGTTCCCATTCTTCTTTACAAGAAGCGGCTGAAGAATCCCGTACCGTTTGATTGAGGCAGATAACTCCTTAAGCTTTTCCTGATCAAATGTCTTTCTTGGCTGCTCCTTATTAGGCTGAATCAGAGAAAGCTTTACCATCAGTTCCTTTCCTTTTCCATCTTCCATCGCAATCTTTTCTTTCTGTTCCTTAATCACTTCTTCCCCAAAGATTGCGCCCAAACCTTTTCCCAAACCTCTTTTAGCCGCCATTATACCTCTCCTCTGCTAATCACTTCTGCTGCCAGCATACGATAGCTCTCCGCACCCGTAGAACGGGACGAATAGTGATTGATGGACATTCCATGACTTGGAGCTTCTGCAAGCCGCACATTTCTTGGAATGATTGTTTTATAGATTGTCTGATTCAGATTACTCTTCACACTCTCCACTACCTGAAGAGACAGATTGGTTCTGGCATCATACATAGTAAATACTACGCCTTCCAGTTCCAATGACGGGTTCAGCTTTCTCTTCACCAAATCTACCGTCTTTAACATCTGATTCAATCCCTCCAATGCGTAATACTCACACTGGATTGGCACCAGCACGGTATCAGCTGCTGTCAAAGCATTAATCGTAAGTATATTTAATGAAGGCGGACAATCAATTAAAATGAAATCATACTCATCCCGTACCATGTCTAACGATTTCTTAAGCAGAATCTCTTTCTTGTCCAATTCCTGAAATTCAATCTCCGCACCCGCCAGATTCATATCCGAAGGAAGTACATCCAGATTTTCCTGAACCTCTTTTGTGATGCACTCCTTTATAGAAGCCTCTCCAGCCATCATATCATAAACGGTCTGTTCAAAATCCTTTTCTTCCAGGCCCAGGCCGCTGCTGGCATTTCCCTGTGGGTCAAAATCCACCAGCATTACATGCTGTCCTGCTTCTGCAAGGCAGGCTGCCAGATTGATCGCCGTGGTTGTTTTTCCTACTCCGCCCTTCTGATTTGCTATTGTAATAATCCGTCCCATATCCGTTTCCTCACGTTCGTTTTCGATGTACCAGACGATTATAACACAACTTTTCTGCTTTTCCTATGAAAAACTCTGCATTTGTATTTATTTTTCTATTTTATACAAAATATTACATGAGTAATGTTTCACGTGAAACATTACCATCTGTAGACAAGGGAGCACTGTGTTCTGGTGTTTAGGACGCCAGAACACAGTAAAATACGGAAGCTCAAAAACAGTTTTCATTGTAATCACTATCCACTTGTACTATAATAATCTTACCATCAGCGGACAAAAACTGCCCGGTTTACGAACCGGCACACGACACCTATCATTACTTTTTCAGGAGATAAAACGAATGAAAACAAGAAATAAATTATTGACTCTGCTCATACTGGCTGCAGGTGATGCTGCCGCCACTGCCTGTATCAACAAGGCCATTAAACTGTCTGCGATTTCCAGACACATTCTTGAAAATGAAAGCAGCGCCTCTCTATGCTATCACTGGCGCTTTGGAAACATTCACTATACAAAAGAAGGCAGCGGTAAACCGATTCTTCTGATCCATGATCTCTCCCCCGCTTCCAGCGGTTATGAATGGAAAGAATTTGCCCGACGTCTTGCAAAGGATCGAACCGTCTATACCATTGACCTGTTGGGATTTGGCCGTTCAGAAAAGCCGAATCTCACCTACACAAACTATCTTTACGTCCAGCTGATTTCAGATTTTATTAAATCAGAAATCGGTCACCGCACCGATGTGGCGGCAACTGGAGACTCCTCTTCGATTGCTGTCATGGCCTGCAGCAATAGTCCGGAGCTCTTTGACCGGCTTCTTCTGATCAATCCCGAATCTCTGCTCTCCAGCAGTCTGGTTCCGGGAAAAAATGCCCGGCTTTATAAGTTGATTTTGGATCTTCCCATTGCAGGAACTCTGATTTACAATATAGCCTGCAGCCGAAAAAATCTTACTCAGGATTTTATGAGCCGCTGCTTCTGTAATCCCTACTCTGTTAATTCCCGGCTGGTTGATGCTTACTATGAAGCAGCCCATCTGGGAGCTTCTCCAAAATCCATTTATGCCAGTGTAAAATGTAACTACACGAAATGCAATATTACAACCGCTCTGCGCCGGATTGATAACAGCATCTGTCTTTTTGGCGGAGCAGAGTTGGATGGTATGTCCGAAACCATGGAAGATTATCAGAATTACAATCCTGCAATCGAAACAGTGCCAGTTCCTAAGGCGAAACATTTGCCCCATCTGGAATCCCCTGCTCGATTTTATGAATTATTCCGCCCTTATCTGGAAAATTAAAATACCGGCAGTTTCTACTATAAATGTTTCACGTGAAACATTTCTGCAGAAACTGCCGATCAATTTTACATAAAAACAATGTTAAAGGAGGCTCCTATATGTTACGAATCGGCTGTCATCTTTCCTCTGCCAAAGGCTACTGTTCCATGGCAAAGGATGCTGCCAAAATACATGCAAACACCTTTCAGTTTTTCTCACGCAACCCCCGCGGAGGAAATGCCAAAGAAATCAATCCTGAAGATGTAGCTCTATTTCTTAAAAAGGTGCAGGAACAGAATCTGATTCCCATTCTCTGTCATGCCCCCTATACTCTGAATGCCTGCTCTGCCGATCCTCATCTCAGGGATTTTGCCAGAAAAACTATGGCAGATGATCTGGCACGGATGGAATATACTCCCGGAAATCTTTATAACTTCCATCCGGGAAGTCATGTGAAACAGGGTGTTGATGTGGGAATTTCCTACATCGCAGATATGTTAAATGCCATATTAAAACCGGAACAAACCACCACTGTCCTCCTAGAAACCATGGCTGGAAAAGGAAGCGAAATCGGCCGCAGCTTTGAAGAACTTCGCCAGATTCTTGACCGGATAGATCTGTCCGACCATATGGGGATCTGTATGGATACCTGTCATGTATGGGATGCCGGCTATGATATCGCAAACCATCTGGATGATGTTCTCGCAGAATTTGATCACATCATTGGTTTAAATCGTCTGAAAGCCATCCATCTCAATGACAGCATGAATCCCCTTGGTTCTCACAAAGACCGCCATGCCCGGTTGGGCGAAGGCCAGATTGGCCTTCCGTCCTTAAAAGCCATTATCAATCATCCCGCCTTACGCCATCTTCCCTTCTATTTGGAAACACCGAATGATCTGGATGGCTATGCCCGTGAGATTGCCATGATGCGCGAAGCCTGGAGTTAACGCTCCGGGCTTTCTTTTTCCTTTTTTCCTGCCAATTTCTTTTTTCTAGCGCTTTCTGTAACCGTTTTCATATTCCCAGATCCGCGCAGAATCAGCCTGCATGGAACCATTACGCGCTTTCCGATTCTGCGTTCCTGTTCTTTTTCATCAAATCGTTCCTGAAGCAGTCTCATCGCTTCCCTTCCCTGTTCCACTGCATCCCGCTCCACAACAGAAAGACGATATCCCAGCTCATATAAAACCGGCTGATCATCAAAGCCCATAAAGCCCAAATCTTCTCCTGCCGTCAGCCCCTTCCTTTCCAGACATTTCATGCAGCTGCATGTTCCTGCCCCGCTCAGTGCAAACAGGGCCGTAGGCGGTGTATTTTCTTCTAAAAGCCGCGCAATCGCATCTGCTGTTTCTGCTCCGCTTTCTCCGTTGTATATTACATATTCATCGGAAACCTCCAGGCCATGATCCTCCATTGCCTGCATAAAGCCCCGAAAACGCTCCCTGTCCTCTCTGAAATTGCCTTTTTCACGAATGACTGCAATCTTTTTATGGCCTGCATCCATAAGGGACTCAGCGCCTTCATAAGCCCCCCTCCAGTTATCTCCAAACACACAGTCAAACGGTGCTCCTTTTATATTCCCTTCTGTCAAGATCACTGGCATTCCCTGCTCTTCCAGATGGAGAAGTTTATCTCTCGTCCCCCTGTCATCAGAAGCTGCGGGAGCAACGATAAGCCCTTTCATTCTCTGGTTTTCAGCAGCCTCCAGAAACTCATGCTGCTTCTTTATATCCCCTCCTGTGTTCATAAGAACAATATTGTAGCCGAAAGGCTGAGCCAGACGGCAGATCCCTTCCAGAATCCCACTGTAAACTCTCTGACTTGCGGAAGGGAGAATCACTCCAATACTGAAGCTGTCTCTTCCGCTCAGACTCCTTGCAATCAGACTGGGCGTATAGTTATTTTTCTCAACTGCCGCCATTACCTTTTTCTTTGTCTCTTCTTTCACATATCCCGAACCATTTAGTACACGGGATATGGTAGCCGGAGATACTCCTGCCACCCGGGCAATTTCTTTAATATTCATGCGACCTTGTCCTGCCTGTACTGTATTTTCTGTAATCGTTTTCATAGTGTATCCCCTGTTTTTGCATCATGCGTCATAAAGTATGTGTAACCGTTTTCCATCTCTTCTGCGGCACTGATCTCACCCACATATGCTCTGCCTTCGCGCCTATTTTCCCAGAGGTTCTTTCCCCGGCATTCCCGCTTTTCTTGGATATCTGGAAGATACCGGCTTTACTTTACGAATACGGATCAGACTTCTGGCTCCATCTCCTTCCGGTAAAGAAAAGCGCACCACTTCGTTTATTTCTCCTCCCAGAATTGCTGCTGCTTTTTTTCCCTGATTCAGCTCTTCCTCAATTTCTCCTGATTTATAAGGAATAAAGAATCCCCCTTTTTTTACAAAAGGAATACAATATTCTGACAGCGATGCCAGATTTGCTACTGCTCTGGACACTGCCAGATCATACTGCTCCCTGTGCTCTTTCATCCGTCCTGCATCCTCTGCCCTTCCATGGATGCACTGTACATTCTCCAGTTCCAGCTCTCTGCATACCTGCTCTAAAAATTTTACTCTTTTATTCAGCGAATCCAGCAGCGTGAGTTTAATCTGAGGAAATGCAATCTTAAGCGGGATTCCAGGGAACCCCGCTCCGGTTCCCACATCAATCACAGAAACCGTTTTCATATCTTTAGCTTCACCTTCAGACTCCCGATCCAGAAGCTCATGATATGCCTTTACCAGGCAAAGACTGTCACAGAAATGCTTTGCCACCACGTCCCCTTCCTCTGTAATGGCTGTCAGATTCATCACTTTATTTGTCTCCACCAGCATTTCATAATATTTAAAAAACTGTTCCAACTGCCTCTGGCTCAGGGTTATATTCAGCTCCCTTGTCCCGGCCTTCATTTTCTCAGCAAATGATTCTGTCATTGATCCCGTCCTCTCTTTTATATGTAAAAACCATCTTTTACTCTCTTCCCAGATACACTAAAAGCACTGATATATCCGCTGGAGATACCCCGGAAATCCGTGATGCCTGTCCCACGGTAGACGGCTGTATCTGATTCAGCTTCTGAACAGCTTCCCGACGCAGGCTCTTTACCTGGCTGTAATCAAAGTTTTCCGGCAGATGCCTGCCTTCCAGCTTCTTAAACTGGGCTACCTGCTGTCTCTGCCTCTTTATGTAGCCCTCATACTTGATTTCAATATTTACCTGCTCCCGCACATCAAATGGAAGATCCGGCCTTTTTTTATCAATTTCCCTGATCTTTTCATAATCCAGCTCCGGCCGGCGCACCAGCTCTGCCAGCGTACTTCCTGATTTAAGAGGCGTACTTCCGTACTGCTCCAGAACTGCCTGGACTGCCGGCGTTCCGCCGATGGCAGTATTTTCTAAACGGCGTATTTCTTCTTCGATGGCCTGACGTTTAGAGAGCAGCTTTTCATACTCCTCATCGCTTACCAGTCCGATTTTATGACCGATTTCCCGAAGCCGTAAATCGGCATTATCCTGGCGCAGCAAAAGCCGGTACTCTGCCCTTGAAGTCATCATCCGGTATGGCTCATGGTTTTCCTTGGTCACCAGATCGTCAATCAGAACGCCGATATAGGCCTGTGACCGGTCTAACACTACCTGCTCTCTTCCCAGCACCTCCATAGACGCGTTTACGCCCGCCATAAAGCCCTGAACTGCTGCCTCCTCATATCCGGAGCTTCCGTTAAACTGACCGCCCGCAAACAGGCCTCTGATGCGTTTAAACTCCAGGGTAGACTTTAACTGCAGGGCATTGATGCAGTCATACTCGATCGCATAGGCATTGCGCACGATCGTTACATTCTCTAACCCCGGTACGGTGCGGTACATGGCATACTGCACGTCTTCCGGCAGAGAGCTGCTCATTCCGCCCAGATACATTTCATTGGTATAAAGTCCCTCCGGCTCCACAAACACCTGATGGCGCTCCTTATCAGGAAAACGCACTACCTTGTCCTCGATAGACGGACAATATCGAGGGCCTGTTCCCTCAATGGCTCCTGAAAACAGCGGCGAACGGTCCAGATTATCCCGGATGATCTGATGGGTCTCCCCATTGGTATAGGTCAGCCAGCAGGAAACCTGCTCCTTCTGTATGCTGTCCGGATCGGTTGAAAATGAAAACGGCACAATCCTCTCATCTCCAAACTGCTCCTCCATCTTTGCAAAATCAATGCTTCTCTTATCCACTCTGGCCGGAGTTCCCGTCTTAAACCGGAACATCTCGATCCCATTATCAATCAGAGACTGTGTCAGGTGGTTGGCCGCCTGAAGGCCATTAGGCCCTGTAGGATTGCTTACATCCCCGTAAATGCATCTGGCCCGCAGATAGGTGCCTGTACACAAAACGACCGCCTTTGCGTGGTATACAGCGCCGGAAAAGGTCTTTACGCCTCTTACAGCGCCCTCTTTTACAATCAGCTCCGATACCTCTGCCTGGCGTATGGTCAGGTGTTCGGTCTGTTCCAGGGTCTGCCTCATGGCCTGAGTATAGGCCTGCTTATCCGCCTGGGCCCTGAGGGAGTGAACCGCCGGCCCCTTGGATTCATTTAACATCTTGGACTGGATAAAGGTCTTATCAATATTTTTGCCCATTTCTCCCCCAAGCGCATCCAGTTCACGGACCAGATGGCCCTTGGAGCTGCCTCCTATATTGGGATTGCAGGGCATCAGGGCAATGCTGTCCACACTGACCGTAAACATGATGGTTTCAAGCCCAAGCCGCGCGCAGGCTAACGCCGCCTCGCAGCCCGCATGGCCTGCTCCCACCACCACGATATCATAACTTTCTTCCAAATACGGCATCTTTTTCCTTCCTTCCTGTCCTCTCATTTTCCCATACAGAACTTTGAGAAGATCTCATTTACCACATCATCATCCACTGCTTCTCCTAAGATCAGTCCCAGCTGTTCATAGGCGTCTGCAAGATCTATGGAATAAAAATCCTCCGGCATCCCATCAAGCACACTTGAACGCACCATCCGAAGGCTCCTTAAGGCAGCTTCCAAAGCCTCCTTATGACGGGCATTTGTAATATATACCTGGTCATTAAAGGCAATCTCTCCATGATAAAACATGGACTGGATCTCCTTTTCCAGATCTCCGATCCCATGCTCCTCCTTGGCGGAAATAGGGATTACACGGTGGCCGCACTGCTCCTCTAAAGCCTCCTTATCTACAGTAAGCTCCAGATCCGTCTTATTTAAAAGCACAATGGCCTTCTTATCATGGATCAGCTCCATGATCTCCCGGTCGCTCTCATCCAGCGGGCGGGAGCCGTCTGCCACATAAATGATCAGATCCGCTCCTTTTGCTGCCTTCATGGCACGGTTTACGCCGATCTTTTCCACTACATCCTCCGTGTCCCGGATTCCCGCCGTATCCACTACATGCAGGCTGATCCCCTGAAGGTTAATATGCTCCTCTAAGGTATCTCTGGTAGTACCTGCAATATCCGTTACAATAGCCCTCTCTTCCCCTAAAAGCACATTCATCAGGGAAGATTTTCCTGCGTTAGGTTTTCCAAGGATCACCGTCCGAACGCCCTCTGTCATCACTCTTCCGTCATCTGCCGAGGCGATCAGCTTTTCAATCTCTTCTGTCACCGGCTCCAGCACCTTTAAAAGCCTGTCCCCGTACCCCTCCAGTGAAATGTGCTCCGGATCATCCAGAGCCGACTCAATAAAGGCAGTCTCATAAAGAATGGTTCCCCTGAGAGCCCGTATCTTTCCCGATACCGATCCTCCCAGCTGGCTCACAGAGCTCTTTAAGGCATAGTCATTGGATGCATGGATCAGTTCTGCCACTGCCTCTGCCTGGGCCAGATCCAGCCTTCCGTTTAAAAAGGCGCGCTTGGTAAACTCTCCCGGCTGGGCGGTTCTTGCCCCGTTATGAAGGACCGTTTCCAGAATCCGCTGAACCATGCGAATGCCGCCATGACAATCAATCTCAACGGTATCCTCTGCTGTATAGCTGTTTGGCCCCCGCATAATAAGCACCAGAACCTCATCGATCCTTTCATCACCATCATAAATATATCCATAATGGGCTGTGTGGGACTTTGCGTCCCATAATGTTCCTGCCTGCCCCTTTTTATTCCGATAGATTCGGTCAATGACCTCAAAGGCCTGATCTCCGCTGATCCTTACAATGCCGATTCCCGAATTGCTCATGCCTGTGGCAATAGCAGCAATGGTTTCTGTTTTCATTTTCACTCCTCGCCTTTCTGGCTTTCAGCGCAAAAAGAGGCCGCCGCAAATCACTCTGCAACAGCCTCCCCATGTTCATTTACCGGATTACTCCTCTGTTTCCTGTCCGCTGCCGCCGGCTGTCTCAGCATTATGCTCTGACAGGGAAGCCGCCTGATAGGAGTCATTCCTGCGGGTATTTCCCCGGTAGCCGCCGGTACGCTCATAGCGCCCGCCGCGGCTGCGGTCATAACGTCCCCTGCGCTCACCGGCGCCTGTTTCCTTCTTAAGAGCGATTACCACATGGCGGAAAGGTTCTTCCCCCTCACTGCGGGTAGTCACATACTTATCATTCTGGATCGCCGCATGGATGATCCTTCTCTCATAGGGATTCATGGGCTCCAGAGAAACGGGACGTTTGGTTCTCTTAACCTTGTAGGCAATGTTCTTTGCCAGGGTCTCCAGAGTCTCTTTTCTGCGCTCACGGTAATTTTCCGTATCCAGTTTGACTCTCAGATAACCGTCTGTTTCCTTGTTTACAATAAGGCTAACAAGATACTGAAGAGAATCCAGGGTCTGACCTCTCTTGCCGATCAGGATTCCCATATCTCCGCCCTCTAATTCCAAGGACAGCTCCTGCTCCCCTTCATTATATTCCGACTTAATGGATACGTCCATACCCATAGCGTCAAATATCTGGGTCAGAAACTCAATGGCCCTGTCCGCCACTGTTTCCTTCTTCTTTGCGCGGATCACAGCCGGCTTTGCGCCCAGCCCCAGAAAGCCTTTGCTTCCTTCCTCCACAACCTCATACTCCAGTTTATCGCTGGTTGTCTTAAGTTCGATCAGAGCTTTCGTAACTGCTTCATCCACTGTTTTTGCAGAAACCGTAATCATATCCATACGAAACCCTCCTACTTTTTCTTTCCCTTCTCCTGACGCTCATTGTATTTAGCTACCATATTCGCCTTGGCTGCCAGACTTCCCGGTTTGGCATCCTGATTATAGTACTTATTGGATTCCTCTACCTGAACCTTTGTCTTGGCAATTTTTTCCATACGAGCAGACTCTTCTCTGGATTCCTTCTCTTCCATCCTCTTTAACATCTCATCTACATTTCCGACTTTGACAGGAGAAAGGCCCTTCTTGGCACGCTTTTTATTGGTCTTTTCAATATTCTTCTGTACCAGGTCATCCATATCTACCTTGTTCAGGTAGGAATTGATCCATACCTGCTGGATGATAGTGAACACACTCTGAGCCACCCAGTAAAGACCGATACCGGAAGCAAAGGAGAAGCAGAAGAATACGGACATCAGAGGCATGGTGATATTCATGGATTTCATCATGCTGGCAGCCGGATTATCGTCATCAGCCGGCTGAGACTGATTGGCAGTCATAAGCTTTGTACTGTACCACTGGCTTAAGCCTGCAAGGATCGGAATTGCCAGAGCTGCAGCTGCCATACCCAGAGTTACGCCGCCCTGCTGCTCAAAGAAATTCACGATCACCTGAAATGGAGTATACGCAATATTCAGGCCAAAGAAGCTCTGCATATTTTCAATGGCTTCCACTGCATTTACGCCTGCATCTGTCACTGCCTGTCCCACTGCCGGGAATGCGGCAACAAAGCTGTCCCACTGCTGGGCTGTAAAGGTATATAAAAGGTCAATTACCGTGTTTACATTGTTATAATCAAATTTCTCACCCACCATCTTATGGGCCTCTGCCAGCTGGGTAAACGCCTGCTGGGTCTGGTATCCGCTGGGAAGATGGGAAATTACCGTCTCATAATAGCCTCTGACAGACTGTACATAAGCCGGAATATTGTAAATAACTCTGTACAGTGCAAAAATGATCGGCATCTGGATCAGAAGAGGAAGACAGCCGCCCGTCATGGATGTGCCGTATTTCTCATATACTGCCTTGATCTCAGCCTGCATCATCATCGCGGCTTTCTGATCATTTTCTTTTCCTTTGTATTTCTTCTGAATTGCTGCAATTTCCGGCTGCATAACCGTCATCAGCTTGGATGATTTCTGCTGCTTTATGGTCAAGGGAATCATAAGAACCTTTGTAACCAGTGTAAACAGGATAATGCAAAGGCCGATATTTTCAATGCCGAATATGCTGGTGAACTCAAAAAGCAGGTCCATGATCCAGCCAAGGATACTTGCGATCGGCCCCAGAAAACCGCTGTCCTTTGTCAATACTACTGCGCCGACTAAACCGTTCAAAACGCTACCTCCTTATGGAACTTTCTACGGAACTGGATCATAACCGCCTTCTGCAAAGGGATGGCAACGAAGGATCCTCCTGCAGGCTAACCATGTACCTTTTAACGCGCCATACTTTTGAAGTGCCTCAATGGCGTATTGAGAGCACGTTGGCGTGTAAATACAGTGAGTCCTTACCTTTAAGGGCGACAGATATTTCTGGTAGATCCTGATAAGCAGGATCATTCCTTTTTTTATCATAACTCTCACTTCGATTCCTTTAAAATGTGATGCAGTCCGCACAGGTGCATATAGGCACCCTCCAAATGTCTGTAATCAGATCTTGCGGCAGCCACACGGGCTACCAGAATGATGTTTAACCCAGTCTCAATTTTATTATCATTCAACCGGAATATCTCCCGCAGCAGCCTGGTCACATGATGGCGTACCACGCTGTTGCCTACTTTTTTACTCACCGATATCCCGATGCTGTTCGCTTCTCCCCCGCTTCTTACCACATACATGACTAAAAGACGGTTGGCATAGGACTTTCCATTTCTATATATATACTGAAAGTCACTGTTTTTTTTAATGGAAGGAAATCGCTTCATTCGATCCTCCTGGAAATTTGCCGGAACAGGTTTATGTACTGGGTTCCGACTTGTTTATTGTAGACGTAAGAAAAAGGCCACATGAAAATGTGGCCTTGCAATTCTTAAGCGGTTAACTTTGCTCTACCTTTTGCTCTTCTGGCAGCAATAACTTTTCTACCGCCTGCTGTCTTCATTCTTGCTCTGAAGCCATGAACTTTTGCTCTCTGTCTTTTCTTAGGCTGAAATGTCATCTTCATAATCCGGGCACCTCCTATCAAATATTATCTGGTAATGTGATATAACACACATTTGACTAGTATAATTAAACATCTTCTCAATTATATAGAAGAAATCCGCCTCCGTCAAGCAATTTTTTATTAAAATACAGGCTTTTACGCCCTGAAACCGCTTACTTTATGAATTTCAGCATAATCTTTCCAATTATAGCCACCAAAACTGCAGCTACGACCGCCTCCGGAATCCCTGATGCGGTAACAGTAGCCATGATCAGTCCCCACACTGCGTCAACAGCCACATTCTTTACCTGCGCATACGGAAGCGCCAAAAGCTTATAAATACTTCCCATCACAGCCACCGTATTTACCATAGATCCCATAAAACCGGTTACAGCCAGCGCCGCCATGCGGTTCATCTTACATTTTGACAGTAAAATCCAGAGCCATCCTGCAAAAAAACCGATTAAGATCCGGCATCCAACGGAAATCCACACTGCCTTTACGGCTCCTGAAATCCCGGTCATGCTCATAAACGGTGAAAACGCAAAGGATAGCAGGGTAGGCGCCATCGTGTTGCTCACCATAGAACAGATACCGAACACTCCTCCCAGGATGGAACCTGCCAGGGGCCCCAGAAGAATGGCTCCCAAAATCACAGGGATATGCACAGTTGTCGCCTTCACCACCGGCAGCTGGATCATTCCTAACGGCGTACTTGCCAGAAGGATCACCACCGCCATCATAAGTGCAACACTTGCAAGCCAACGGGTGTCTTTTTTTCTCTTATTCATTTTTTTCCTCCTTGCTGCTGTTCTTAATGTTAAGATACAACGCATTACACAGGCATTATAGCGACATTTTTTTCACCCGTCAATATTTTTCCTCTAAATCCACGGTTCCTTTTTTCACCTTATCCACAATTTGTTGATAACTTGTGGATAAGTATGGGATATTTCGACCTTTTTCCTCATTCGTGGACAAAATCCCCTTATTTTCTGTAAGTTTCCCCCTTGTGTACAACCTGCAGTTATTTTTTTCCCTATTCTGTGGAAAACCTCTCTGTCCACGCCTTCGATTCCCTTCATCCACAGGTTTCCTACAAAGTTATCCACAGATATTTACACTTTTGATTGAAAAATTCACACCGTTAGTATACAATGTATTTAGATTGGGCAATTCTGCAATACAGTTTCAGGAGACAGAAAATGATAGAGAAAATAAAAGAAAACTGGGAAAAAATTCTGCTTATTTTAAAGGAAGAGCATGAAATTTCAAATATTTCATACCAGACATGGCTGGAACCTTTAAGCCCCTATTCTTTTAAGGGAAATACCATTACGATTATTGTTCCAGAACAGACATTTTTAGCTTATGTAAAGAAAAAATACGGCCTCCTTTTTAAAGTTACCATCTCTGAATTTCTTGGTCAGGAATGTGAGGTGGATTTTAAGGTAAAGGAGCAGATAGCGGTTCAGGAAACGCCTGCAGCTCCCTCCCTTATCCCAAAAGCCAAAGCTCCCGTAAGCCCGGATGTGATCCAGAGCGCCAATTTAAACCCAAAGTATACCTTTGATACCTTTGTAGTCGGCTCCAACAACAATCTGGCCCACGCGGCAGCCCTTGCGGTAGCGGAATCTCCGGGCGAAATCTACAATCCGCTGTTTATCTACGGAGGCGTAGGACTTGGAAAAACCCATTTGATGCATGCAATCGCTCATTTTATACTGAAAAACAACCCGAAATCCAAGATTCTTTACGTCAGTTCCGAGACCTTTACCAATGAGCTGATCGACGCAATCCGAAACAAAAATAATATTACCACCACAGAGTTTCGGGAAAAATACCGCAACAACGACGTTCTCCTGATCGATGATATCCAGTTTATTATAGGAAAGGAGAGTACCCAGGAGGAATTTTTCCATACCTTCAACACCCTGTACGAATCGAAAAAACAGATCATCATCTCCTCTGATAAACCGCCCAAGGAGATCGAAACTCTGGAGGAACGGCTGCGTTCCCGTTTTGAATGGGGCCTGACCGTGGACATCCAGTCCCCGGACTACGAAACCCGAATGGCCATTCTCCGAAAAAAAGAGGAGATGGAAGGCTACAATATTGATAATGAAGTCATCAAATACATTGCAACTAATATCAAATCCAATATCCGTGAACTGGAAGGCGCTCTTACAAAAATCGTAGCGCTTTCCCGCTTAAATAAATGTGATATTACTCTGGAACTGGCAGAGGAAGCATTAAAGGATATCATTTCTCCCAATGCCCAGAGAGAAGTGACTCCGGAGCTGATCATTCAGGTAGTATCCGATCATTTCGGCATCACTCCCGCTGATGTTATTTCCCAGAAGCGGACCAAGGATATCGTATATCCAAGACAGATCATCATGTACCTCTGCCGAATCATGACGGAAACCTCCTTACAGATCATCGGCCGCAGCCTTGGAAAAAGGGATCATACCACTGTTCTCCACGGTGCTGATAAGATTACCAGCGACATGCAGAAGGATGAGACCTTACGAAATACGATCGATATATTAAAGAAGAAGATCAATCCACAATAAGACGTGGAATCACTGTGGATAAATGGTTGATAACCTTTGGGTATTTTTGAGGCTCAAATTCATTTTTAACCGCCTGTGGATAAATCTTAACTTACTCCCAGGTTTTGTGGATTCTTTCCACAGTCTCTTCCACAGTGATTTATCCCCATTTTTACGGGATTTACACACTTTTACACAAACCCACAGCCCCTACTACGATTACGGCGGAAATTAACTATATCTTTATCTATTTAGGTTCCGCCTTTTTTACTTCATTCAGAAAGGAAGTTATCAACAATCATGAAGCTGCAATTCCAGAAGGACGCCATTGTAAATGGCATCAACATCGTTATGAAAGCCGTTCCATCCAAGACAACCATGTCTATTTTAGAGTGTATCCTGATCGACGCTTCTTCCAATGAAATCCGTCTGACAGGAAACGATATGGAACTAGGTATCGAAACAAAGGTAGAAGGCCAGATCCTGGAACACGGTAAAATTGCTTTGGATGCCAAGCTTTTTTCTGAAATCACCCGTCGTTTATCCAGCCAGAATTCAACCATTACCATTGAATCCGATCAAAAGCTGAATACCACTATCCGATGTGAAAATTCTGTTTTTAATATTCAGGGACGGGACGGGGAGGAATTTACCTATATTCCCTATATTGAACGTGATAAATATATCACCCTTTCTCAATTCACCTTAAAGGAAGTGATCCAGCAGACTATTTTCTCCATTTCTCCCAATGACAGCAATAAAATGATGGGAGGAGAGCTTTTTGAGGTAAATGAAAACCAACTGAAAGTGGTTTCACTGGACGGCCACCGTATTTCCATCCGAAATGTTACCTTAAAGGATCACTATGAACCCACTAAGGTCATCGTTCCTGGAAAAACCTTAAGCGAGATCAGCAAGATCCTTGGGGGAGACAATGAAAAAGAGGTTCGGATTTTCTTCAGCTCCAACCATATTTTATTTGAATTCGACGATACGATCGTGGTTTCCCGCCTCATTGAAGGCGAGTATTTCCGTATTAATCAGATGCTTTCCAGTGATTACGAGACGAAATTTTCTGTAAACCGGAGAGAATTTTTGGATTGTATTGAGCGGGCAACGATCCTGATCCGTGAAAATGATAAAAAGCCCCTGATCCTTCAGGTAAATGACAATACCATGGAATTAAAGTTAAATTCCAGCTTTGGCTCCATGAATGCGGAGCTTTTGATCCACAAGACTGGAAAGGATATTATGATCGGCTTTAATCCCAAGTTCCTTATTGACGCTCTCCGCGCCATTGAGGATGAAGAAATCAATATTTATATGATGAATCCTAAATCCCCCTGCTTTATCAAGGATGAGGAAGAGACATATATTTATCTGATCCTTCCTGTAAACTTTAACGCAGCTTCTGTTTAAATGCATAAATATACATCAGTATGTGCGCCGGTGAAAGACATTTCTCTGGTGCTCCTGTGCTTGGAAAGGAAAACAATGGAAACAATTAAATTAAGAGAAGATTATATCAAGCTGGGACAGGCCTTAAAGGCAGCGGGCTTTGTAGAATCCGGTGTAGATGCCAAATATGCGATTGAGGATGGTTTGGTATCTGTAAACGGTGAAACTGCTTATCAGAGGGGAAAGAAACTGGTAGACGGAGATGTGGTTGCCTATCAGGGACAGACCATAAAGATCATAAAATAATCATGAAGAGAGAACATCCATGGTCATTGAGTCCATAGAGCTTAAGAATTACCGTAATTATGAAGAACTGCATATGGAACTGAATCAGGGAACCAACATTCTCTATGGTGACAATGCCCAGGGAAAGACAAATATTCTGGAATCTGCCTATGTCTGCTGCACATCCAAGTCCCACCGGGGGGCAAAAGACAGGGATATCATCCGTTTTGGACAGGATGAATCCCATATAAAGCTGCAGATCCGGAAAAATGACGTTCCCTGGCGCATTGATATGCATTTAAAGAAAAATAAACCAAAGGGCATAGCCATCAACGGGATTCCCATCCGGCGGGCCAGCGAGCTGTTTGGATTGGCGAATATGGTATTCTTTTCCCCGGAGGACTTAAATATTATCAAAAACGGTCCGGCAGAACGGAGGCGGTTTATTGATATGGAGCTTTGCCAGCTGGATAAGCTGTATGTCCACTCCCTGGTTCAGTATAACCGGGTGCTGCTGCAGAGAAACCGCCTCTTAAAAGAACTGGCCTTTAAACCGGAATATGAAACAACGCTGGACATTTGGGACGAACAGCTGGTAAAATACGGGGTAGAGGTGATTACTTCCCGCCGTTTGTTTATTGAGCAGCTGGGAGGGATCATAAGCGGTATCCACGCCCGTTTATCAGGGGGAAAGGAAGAAATATCGGTTCTCTATGATCCGGATATCCGGGAGGAGGATTTTAAAGCCGCACTGGAAAAGAACCGTTCTCAGGATATCCGTCAGAAGACCACGCTTGCAGGTCCCCACAGGGATGATATTAATTTTATTGTAAATGGAATCGATATCCGCCGGTTCGGCTCTCAGGGCCAGCAGCGTACGGCAGCCCTGTCTTTAAAGCTTTCAGAGCTTGAGCTGGTAAAGCTTGTGAGCAGGGATGCACCGGTTCTTTTGCTGGATGACGTTCTCTCAGAGCTTGATGGCAGCCGGCAAACCCAGCTTCTGTCCGCAATACAGGATATTCAGACCATGATCACCTGTACAGGGCTGGAAGATTTTGTTAATCACAGGTTCCCCATTGACAAAATCTTCAAAGTAGTGGACGGAAAGGTATACAGCCAGAATTAGACGAACACCTGAAAAGAAAGGAAGATATAGAACATGGCAGAGCAGCAATACGGAGCAGATCAGATCCAGATCCTGGAAGGACTTGAGGCAGTAAGAAAGCGTCCCGGTATGTATATCGGCAGCACCTCTGCCAGGGGCCTTCACCATCTGGTTTATGAGATTGTAGACAATGCGGTAGATGAGGCATTGGCGGGATATTGTGATTCCATCGAGGTTTTTATCAATGAGGACAACTCCATTACCGTGGTTGATGACGGCCGCGGTATTCCCGTAGATATACAGAAAAAAGCAGGGATTCCTGCGGTAGAGGTTGTATTTACCATCCTTCATGCAGGGGGAAAATTTGGAAACGGCGGTTATAAGGTATCCGGCGGCCTTCACGGAGTGGGTGCATCCGTTGTAAATGCGCTTTCTGAATGGCTGGAGGTACAGGTATACAGAGATGGAAACGTATACCAGCAGCGTTACGAACGGGGCAGAACCATGTATCCCTTAAAGATTGTGGGAACATGCAGTCCTGATCAGCATGGAACCCGTGTTTCCTTCCTTCCTGATAAGGAGATTTTTGAGGAAACCGTATTTGACTATGACACATTAAAAATGCGCCTGCGGGAGACTGCATTCCTTACAAAAAATCTGAAAATCGTTCTCCATGATGAGAGGGAGGAGAAGCATGAGCATACCTTCCACTATGAGGGCGGTATCAAGGAGTTTGTATCCTATCTGAATAAAGGCAAAACGCCGCTGTATGAAAATGTCCTTTACTGCGAAGGTACAAAGGACGGCGTATATGTGGAAGTGTCCATGCAGCACAATGACTCCTATACAGAAAATATTTACACCTTTGTAAATAACATCAATACTCCTGAGGGCGGTACTCATCTGACAGGATTTAAAAATGCCCTTACAAAGACCTTTAATGATTATGCAAGAAAGAATAAGCTTTTAAAGGAAAATGAGGACAGTCTTTCCGGTGAGGATATCCGAGAGGGGCTTACGGCGATCGTAAGCGTAAAAGTAGAGGAGCCTCAGTTTGAGGGACAGACCAAGCAGAAGCTGGGAAACAGTGAGGCCAGAGGTGCGGTTGACAATATTGTGAGCGAGCAGCTGACTTATTATTTAGAACAGAACCCCACAGCAGCAAAAGCCATGTGCGAGAAGTCCATTATGGCTCAGAGAGCCCGTGCGGCAGCCAGAAAGGCCAGAGATTTAACCCGCCGCAAATCTGCCCTGGAGGGGATGGCTCTTCCGGGAAAGCTGGCAGATTGTTCCGATAAGAATCCTGAAAATTGTGAAATTTATATCGTAGAGGGAGATTCCGCAGGCGGTTCTGCAAAGACGGCCCGTTCCAGAGCCACCCAGGCCATTCTGCCCCTGCGAGGAAAAATCTTAAATGTTGAAAAGGCCAGGATGGATAAGGTTTATGCCAATGCAGAGATTAAGGCCATGATCACAGCCTTTGGTACGGGTATTCACGATGACTTTGATATCAGCAAGCTGCGTTACCACAAGATCATTATCATGACTGATGCGGACGTGGACGGCGCCCATATCAGCACCCTCCTTTTAACTTTTATTTACCGGTTTATGCCTGAGCTGATCAAGCAGGGATATGTATATCTGGCACAGCCGCCTCTGTATAAAATCGAAAAAAATAAGCGTGTATGGTATGCGTACAGCGATGAGGAGCTGAATTCCATTCTTATGGACATTGGCCGCGACAACAGCAATAAGATCCAGCGCTACAAGGGACTTGGAGAGATGGATGCAGAGCAGCTCTGGGAGACAACCATGGATCCGGAACGCCGTATCCTTCTGCGTGTAACCATGGATGAGGAAACCACCTCAGAAGTGGATCTGACCTTTACCACTCTCATGGGCGACCAGGTAGAGCCGAGAAGGGAATTTATTGAAAATAATGCCAAAAAGGTGAAAAATCTGGATATTTAAGCTGCAAATGAGATCGAACATAAAGGAGATATACTATGGAACCAAATGTATTTGACAAGGTCCATGACGTAGACCTGAAAAAGACCATGGAACAGTCCTATATTGACTATGCCATGAGCGTTATCAGCGCCCGGGCTCTTCCGGACGCCAGAGACGGTTTAAAACCCGTTCAGCGCCGTGTGCTTTTTTCCATGATAGAGTTAAACAACGGACCGGATAAGCCACACAGAAAATGTGCCCGTATCGTAGGTGATACCATGGGTAAATACCATCCTCACGGCGACAGCTCCATCTACGGAGCTCTGGTAAATATGGCCCAGGACTGGTCCACCCGTTATCCGCTGGTAGACGGCCATGGAAATTTTGGTTCCGTGGACGGAGACGGAGCAGCAGCCATGCGATATACAGAGGCCCGTTTAAGCCGTATTTCCATGGAAATGCTGGCTGATATCAATAAGGACACCGTAGACTTTGCTCCCAACTTTGACGAGACGGAGAAGGAGCCAATGGTTCTTCCGGCACGTTTCCCAAATCTTCTGGTAAACGGTACCTCCGGTATCGCCGTAGGTATGGCAACTAACATTCCGCCTCACAATCTCAGAGAGGTCATAGGGGCTGTTTCCCTGATGATTGACAATCGGGTCAATGAGGATCGTGATACCTCCATAGAGGAGCTTATGGAAGTCATCAAGGGGCCGGATTTTCCTACAGGAGCTACTATTTTAGGCCGCAGAGGCATTGAGGAGGCTTACCGTACAGGCCGTGCCAAGATCAAGGTGAGAGCTGTTACCAATATCGAGACTATGGCAAACGGTAAATCCCGGATTATTGTCACCGAGCTGCCTTATATGGTAAATAAGGCCCGTCTCATTGAGAAGATTGCGGATCTTGTGAAAGAAAAGAAGATTGACGGAATCACTTATATTGGAGATGAGTCCAACCGTGAAGGTATGCGCATCAATATCGAACTGCGCCGTGATGTGAATGCGAACGTAATTTTAAACCAGCTTCTTAAGCATACCCAGCTTCAGGATACCTTTGGTGTCATTATGCTGGCATTAGTGAATAATCAGCCAAAGATCCTGAACCTTCATCAGATGCTGGAGGTTTATATTTCCCATCAGGAAGAGGTAGTAAGAAGAAGAACTCAGTATGATTTGAATAAGGCAGAGGAGCGGGCTCATATTTTGCAGGGTCTGCTGATCGCATTGGATCATATTGATGAAGTCATCCGTATTATCCGCGGTTCTGCCAACGTGGCAGAGGCCAAGACACAGTTGATGGAGCGGTTCGGGCTTTCGGATGCCCAGTCTCAGGCAATTGTAGATATGAGACTGCGTGCTCTTACCGGTCTGGAACGGGAAAAGCTGGAAAATGAATTTAAGGAGCTGCAGGCTAAAATTGCCCAGTTAAAGGCAATTCTGGCAGATGAGAAGAAGCTTCTTATGGTAATCAGAGAGGAAATCAATATCATTGCGGCCAAATACGGGGATGACCGCCGTACTGCTATTGGCTTTGATGATGATATGTCTATGGAAGATCTGATCCCGGATGAGGATACAGTGGTAGCCATGACTCATTTAGGCTATATTAAACGCATGGATGCAGATAATTTCAAGAGCCAGAACCGGGGCGGAAAAGGTATTAAGGGAATGCAGACCATTGAGGAGGACTATATTGAAGACCTTCTTATGACAACCAACCACCATCACATGATGTTCTTTACAAATACAGGCCGCGTATACCGCTTAAAGGCATATGAGATTCCGGAGGCAGGCCGCACTGCTCGAGGAACCGCTATTGTAAACCTTCTGCAGCTTCAGCCGGGAGAAAAGATTACTGCCATTATTCCCATGAGGGAGTTTAATGAGGATCAGTATCTCTTTATGGCAACTAAAGAGGGTATGGTAAAGAAAACCCCTATGGTAGAGTACGGCAATGTACGCAAAAACGGACTTCAGGCTATTGTACTGAAAGAGGGAGACGAACTCATTGAAGTAAAGGCTGCAGACGATAAGCAGGATATTTTCCTGGTAACCAAGAAGGGAATGTGCATCCGATTTAAGGAAAAGGATGTAAGAACCACTGGCCGTGTATCCATGGGCGTGATCGGTATGCGCTTTGATGAGGATGACGAGGTTATTGGCATGCAGATGGAAAGCCAGGGAGAGGAGCTTCTTGTAGTATCTGAAAACGGTATGGGCAAGCGTACGCCGATTGAGGAGTTTAAGCCTCAGTTCAGAGGCGGAAAGGGTGTGCTCTGCTATAAGATAACGGAAAAGACAGGGAACCTGGTAGGCGCCAAGCTGGTAAATGACGGAAGGGAAATCATGCTGATTACCACAGAAGGCATTATTATCCGTATGTCTGTAGATGATATTTCAGTAATCGGAAGAAATACTTCTGGTGTAAAACTTATGTCTATTGATCAAAATTCAGATATTAAGGTAGCAAGCATTGCCAAGGTACGCGAAAGCGAAGCCAAGGACAGCAATGTTTATGATGAAGAGTATTATGAAGAAGATACGGAAAATGAGTCCGAATAAATTCCGATAAGAAAAACCGGTTCAGTCAGAGTTTCGACTGGGCCGGTTTTTCGTTTAGGTTTTTCGTTTATAAAAAATTATGTAAAAAAATTGAAAAATAGCTCTTGACATAATAAGAACCCTTTAGTATAATACCCTATGCGTCTGGCGGGCAGATATACCTGTCAGGAGCAATTATATGGAAATTTGAATTCGGAGAAATACTCAAGAGGCCGAAGAGGC
>ULLW01005026.1_pt1 | contig 46691 bp, 45 predicted proteins | sample 1951511 | NCBI WGS metagenome assembly ULLW01 (sample SAMEA4835536, study PRJEB28245) | human gut metagenome | biome: gut microbiome; material: fecal sample | place: Denmark | collected 2008
CCTCTATCACCGGTTCGATTCCGGTTGTCGCCTCTCTCAAGAATCACAGAAATGTGGTTCTTTTTTTGTCTGAAATATGCCCTTTTCATATTGAGGTCAATATGGTACTATGTATAAGGAAAAAATTTGACAGGATAAAGACATGAATTATATTGTATTTGATCTGGAGTGGAACCAGAGCGCGGAGGGGAAAGAATGCTCTGTGGAGCATATGCCTTTTGAGATTATTGAAATTGGAGCTGTGAAGCTGAACAGTCAGATGAAGCAGGTAAGCGAATTCCATCGTCTGGTCCAGCCGAAAGCATATAAAGAAATGCATTTTAAAATATCAGAAGTGACCCATATGGATATGGAGGAGCTTTGTAAAAAGGGACAGCCATTTCCGGTTGTGATGGAGGATTTCCTGAACTGGTGCGGGGAAGATGAATATGTTTTCTGTACCTGGGGCTCGATGGATCTGACAGAGCTTCAGAGGAATATGACCTATCATGGTATGGAAATACCGTTTCCAAGGCCCTTATTGTATTACGATGTACAGAAACTGTATTCTCTGGAGTATTCTGATGGAAAGAGCCGTATTTCCCTGGACCATGCAGTGGAACAGCTTGAATTGAACCAGGAGCGTCCGTTTCACCGGGCCTTGGATGATGCGGTGTATACAGGCCGGACCCTTCGTATGATCCATATGGAAACATATGGGATATACAGATCCATTGATTATTACCGGCTTCCTGAGCGGGGAAGCAGCTATAAGTTGAAATTTCCGGAGTATTCCAAATATATTTCAGGGGAATTTGACTGTAAGGAAGAGATCCTTAAGGATAAGGAAATATCGGATATCATCTGTGTAAAGTGTTCAAGGATGCTGCGGAAAAAGATCCGCTGGTTTTCTTATGGGCAGCGGTTTTATTTTGCACTGGGTATTTGTCCGGAACATGGTTATATGAAGGGCAAGATCCGGGTGAAGAAGTCGGAACAGGATCTGTATTATGCAGTAAAGACGATCAAGGCAGTTGGAGAAGAGGCGCTGCCTATGCTAGTACAGAAAAGAGAAGATAATAAAAAGAAAAAGAAGAATTCGTCCAAACAGTAGGCTGGGCGAATTCTTCTTTTTAATTTACTATTCTTCACGCATGCGGTAGCCAACACCGATCTCTGTAAAAATGTACTGTGGTTCTGCCGGATTTTCTTCCAGTTTCCGGCGGATGTGGGCCATGTTTACACGCAGGATCTGGTTGTCATTGTCTGCATAGGGTCCCCAGATCTTTGTGATAATGGACTCATAGGTCATGACCCGTCCTGCATTCTGGGCAAGAAGACATACCAGTTTGTATTCGATCTGGGTTAAATGGATCTCCTGGTCTTTTACTTTTACCAGACGGCGTTCAAAATCCACCAACAGATCGCCTACCTGGTATTTGGAGCTTCCAATATGCTGGTTGCGCTGGGAATGGCGCAGAGCGGTACGGATACGTGCCAGAAGCTCTCCTGTACCAAATGGCTTGGTGAGATAGTCATCTGCGCCCAGATCCAAAGCAGCGATCTTGCTCTTTTCAAGGGTTCTGGCAGAGATAACGATAATCGGAGTGATGCTCCAGGAACGGACCTGTTCAATGAGCTTTAAGCCGTCCATATCCGGCAGACCTAAATCTAACAGAATCACATCCGGATGCTCGGAAGTGATGTACTGTAAGCCTTCCTTTCCTGTATTGGCGCTGATCACGCGGTAGCCCTGAGGCTCTAAAATATGTTCAATAAAACTGCAGATATTTTTTTCGTCTTCAATAATGATGATATTTGCTTTCGTAGTCATAATTAATACTCCTTCCAGTCGGGTAAGGTAAAAGTAAACATGGCGCCATCTGCATGATTTGCAGCCTGGATCGTACCGCCATGGGCATTGATAATAGTTTTACAGATCGAAAGCCCGATTCCCATTCCTTTGTGGCTGTCGCCGGATTCATTTGTGTTTACGCCACCGCCATCAAAAAGGGTTGGGAGCCGCTTAGGATCAATACCTTTTCCGTGGTCTTTAATAGTAATATAAAGTACTCCATTTTCTGTACGTACTTTTAATTCAATGGGTTTTTCACTGCCGGAATGAAAATGTGCATTTTCTAAGAGATTGTTAATAACCTGCTCAATGAGCATGGCATCCATGGGGACCATGATAAAGGACTCAGGAACATGAACCTGGACAGTTACGCCGGGAAAACGTTTGTGGAAGCGTCTGACTGCCTCTGAGATCACTTCTTCCAGGGATTCATCTGTTTTTGTAACAGTGGTAATGCCTTTGTCATCCTGGATGCGTGTAACAGAAAGCAGGTTTTCTACCATGTTTAAAAGCCACTGGGCATCTTCTTCAATATTGTGGATCAGCTTCCGCTTTTCCTCCGGTGACATTTCATTTTCCTGCTCTAAGTAGGCAGCGCTGGAACCAATGATCGTGGTAAGAGGGGTACGCAGGTCATGGGACATGGCGCGCAGCAGATTGGCACGCATAGTTTCTTTTTCCGCCTGCATCAGCATACGGTCCTTTTCCTGGATCTGTACGCTCTGTTTGGAGAGCATGATGCAGATACTGCTGGTGAAACAGGAGATAAAGGTCATTCCCACGAATGTCAGCGGGTAGCCGCTCAATGTAAAATTCAGGGTCATATATGGGTAAGTATAAGCGTAATTGACCCAGAACACGCTGTAAAGAGAAGCGATGATACCGGCACTGTAGCATTTGGTATAACGGGCGTGGAGCAGAATGGCCAGGATGTAGATGATCGATACATTAATGGCATTACCGCTGAGATGAAAGATGGCATTGGCAGTCAACGTAGCTACCGCCATACAGGCGATCGTTATAGGAAGTGTGTGCAGTGTATTGAAAAAAGTAACTTTTAATAGCGCGGGCAGTTTTTTCAAAGAGCCTTTTTTTAAAATCATAATATTTACCTCAGTATTAGGATAATTATATTATAATTCATTCTGCTTATAAGCGCAATGTAAGAGAGTGTTACCATTTTTTACGGGGCCGCTTTACTTTGTGTGTCTGCTTTTTGTAAGCAGGAGTGGAACTTCTTTTCTGGGAGAGAAGCTGGTCAAAATCGGAAGAAGAATAACCGATATCTTCCAGGCGTTCCAGACGGCGCTTACGGCGCAGGAGCAGATCTTCTTTTTCCTTCCTGTGAGAATGGAGAAGGAGAAAAAGGATCACGCCTACAATGATCAGGGCTGTAGAGCAGATCCCCACTAAAAGGAATGGAAATGCCTTTTTGGAAGCGGAGGAACGTGTCTGTGCGCTGGAACGGGCATTTGCATCAGGAATTTCCTTTTGCTCGGGAGTTTCTGCAGGAGCAGCAGTGCCGGTTTCTGTCTGTGCAGCGGGTGCCTGTGATCCGGCGGATATGTTTTCTGTATTTGCCTGTGTATGGGCAGCAGAGCACAGATAGACCTGTCCAATGGAATGGCCCTGGTATTCATATAAAATGCGGGCAATAGCATGATCCGGCGCATTTTCATCCAATTCGTAAGAAAGGGAAGCTTCTGTGTCAGAGAAATCGGCATCTTTTGGAATGATCACAAGACTGTTTTTGTCTAACTCCAGGGAAATATTGTCCTGGGCAGTCATGCCGCCGATGGTCATATCGTTATCAAGTGCCTGGTAAGAGGTTTCATGGTCTACCGCTTTTAACGCCTGGAAACGATCAAAACCAAAGTCAAAAAGAGCCTTGGTATCGGAATAATGAGTCTGATGCCCATTTAAAACAACGGCGATCAGGGTCATATCGTTTTTCTCTGCACAGGTAACAAGGGTATTGCCCGCAATGGAAGTGTAACCTGTCTTTCCGGCAAAAGCCCCTGGATAGTATACAGATGTGTTTTTTACCAGCATACGGTGGTGGTTGGCTACATAACCGCCTTCCAAATTGCGCTTGGTAGGCGGAAGCTTGTAGTTGCGTGCGCCATCGATCTCTAAAAAGTCCGGGTTCTGGATGGCTGCTCTGGTGATCAGGGCCATGTCATGGGCAGTGGTGTAATGATTTTCATCGTTTAAACCACTTGGATTGGCAAAATGGCTTCCTGTACATCCAAGGCTTTCTGCAGTCTGGTTCATAAGCTCTGCAAAGGCTTCTCTGGAGCCGCTTACGTGGCAGGCAAGGGCATTTGCACTTTCGTTGGCAGAAGCCAGCATAAGGGCGTACAGGCAGTCACGGACCGTAAGGACATCTCCTTCGTCAATACCTGCTGTACTGCTGCCTGCTTCCACATTGTAAACATCATCATGGGAGAAGGTTACTTCTTCATCTAAACTGCAGTGCTCTAATACAATAAGGGCAGTGAGGATCTTCGTAATGCTGGCAGGATAATAAGGCTGGTCCTCATTTTTAGCAAAAAGAACCGTTCCGGTCTGCGCTTCCATAAGAATACCGCCATCTGCTTCAATAGAGACAGCAGACGGCCAGGAAGGCGCGGCCAGAACGGTTCCGGGAACCAGGATAAAGATCAGATTGATACTGAGGATAAAAGAAAGAATTCGTTTCATTATAAGCAGCTCCTGTTAACGGCGTTTATTTTTCAGTGTCATGATCAGGCAGATGCCAAAAAGGATCAGTGACAGGGCGCCGAACAGAAAAGCAATGCGTCCGGCAGTATCCATGAAAAATCCTTCGGGCACGATATTGATCAGCATATCTGTGGTCGGGTCTAAGATCCACAGGTCATTGGTAAAAAACATGTGGTGGAACATGATGAAATATTTTGTAAAATTGGTGGATATAATAGCAGCCAGTGCTGCGATTACTGCAAAAAACAGCCCGGTTCCTATACAAAGGGAAGAAGGAAGCAATGTGCGCAGGTCTGCTTTTGAGAGGATCATAAATAAAAGCATAACGACGCAGACCACCAGGCAGATCCGGCGCAGGGCAATGGCTTTTAAAAACAGTCCCTGTACATCTTCCATGTGGGCAATTTCCCGTTCATTGAAAAACTCACGGGTTTCGCCGCCCATATGGGTGGTAACATGAAGGTCTGCACGTTTTCCCTTTAAATATGCCATCATCTGGTCTGTTACATCTAAGAGGTCATCCATAGTCATAGAAGGAAGGTCGTCTAGAACCTGGTATTTGGTATATTCTTTTTCAAAGTATCCCGGAGTCCAGTAGACCACTGCTTCTACAGAAGTGAAAAAAAGTATGATCATAAGGCAGAATGCAGTAAGGATACCGGCAAATCGTTGAAGGTGTTTCATAGTAGTTGCCTCCTTTTGGAAGATAAGTATATGTTCTCTCAGAGAGAAATTTCCTTATATACAAAGAAAAGCCCAACCCCGCAGCTTCTGGTATCTGCAAAGTCAGACCTTTAAGTGCGCCTTCAGGGACTCGAACCCTGGACAAATAGATTAAGAGTCTACTGCTCTACCAACTGAGCTAAAGGCGCATGTCTATGTGCTTTTGAATGACACGATAGACATTATAAGGGATTTTATAGAGACTGTCAAGAGGTTTTTGAAAATATTTTTATAATTTTTCATATAAAGAATAAATCACTTCTGCAGCCAGTTTCATACTGGCCATAGCAGTGACATAGGCGTTGCAGGAAGAGGAAATCCGTCTGTGGGTACAGGACATGGCGGTAGCTGGTGGACACTGACAATTCTGGCAGTGCTGCATAAGTTGAGATGCTGGCGCGGAGGGAAGCTCGGTTGAATAGACAACAGGAAGGTCAGCAAATGTTTCACCGGACAGAGTTTTGAGTTGTTGGGCCATGTAGCAGTTACAGGAAGCAAGGGAGGCTGTTTCAATGGAAGCGGGATCAATGCGCCCGGCTGTATCCATACAAGAGACAATTGGTATTTTATAAAAGGCTGCTTTCTGGTACAGGAGCAGTTTTTCTTCTATATTTTCCATGGTGTCTACGATGTAGTCAAAGCACTGCAGATTTATATAAGAAAATACTTCTGGTGAAAAGGGCACAGGACAGATATGTATGATGTGGTCAGTGCCATTTATGGTCAGTTCTTTAACAGGAGTATGATCACAGTGAAAGCTGGAAGTATTCTTTTCATTACAGATCAGATATACAGAACCAATATGGTTGCGGACCAGGTTTTCGGCAGTAGCTTTTCCTACACAGCCGGAACCAAAAACAGCAACGGAAAAATGTTCAAATAAAGAAAGCGTATCTGTACATAGATTATTCATGAGTTTATCTCTCCTTGCAGACTTATTTTATGTTTTTTTCGATATTGCAGCGGACTGCAGTCAGAAAGAGATTTGAAAATTCTGGAAAAAGAACTGAGATTGTTGTACCCAACCATTTCACCGATCATTTCAATAGAATACCCACTGTTGATCAGATAGTTCTTAGCGCAGTTGATCCTGTATTCTGTGAGAAAATCGCTGGCAGTCATTCCAAGAATTTCTTTAAACATATTATAAAGCTGTGTCTTGCTGATGTGGAACTGTTTTGAGAGAAAATCTGTGGAAACATCTTCTGTAATGTGAGTCTGAAGAAATTCACAGATTTCCATTACCATCTGGGAGTGGCTGCGGTAAAGACTTTCCTGCATGTAGCCATATTTCTGATAATAGAGCTGATTGATCAGAAGCAGGAACTGTCCCAAAAGAAATTTGATATGGAGGACATAACCGTAGTTTTCCTTAAATTCCTGGCCGGAACTGGTTTTTTCCTGGTAGGAGATCATCTGTTCCATCAGCTGGATGTAATTTCCCTGTTGCTTTTCACTTACAGAGAGTAAAACAGGGTGTTTTAACTGGTTTACATTAAAACATTCTAAGAGATTTACTTCCTGTGTGGAAAGGGAAGATATAAAAGAAGAGGAAAAATACAAGACATACCGGTCGCAGATCCCGCTGCCTGGTTCTGAGAAGATATAGTGCAGGTCCATTGTATTAAACAGAACCAGTGTATTAGAAGGGAGATCTACGATCCCCTGTTCGGTCCGACATTTTAAATTATCGGACAAAGTATAGATGATCTCAAGTTGTTTGTGCATATGAAAGCTTTTCTTTTCTGTTTGTGAAGAGATCTTGTGTAAAATGGAAAACTCATTTGGAAAGCTTTCAAGATAGTTTTTATATAGGTTCGACATAAAATCAATCCTTTGCTGTATTTCACATATTAATCACTGACAAGTTAAAAAAACTGTCAGATTTGATGAAAATGCAAAAAACTCTGACGTTAAAGAAAAATCTGAATTTGTAAATATTCTATAATAAAAAACGTAACGAGGCAACAATAAAAGGAAAAGATAAACAAAATAAAAACATGGTAGAAAACATTTTAAGCAAAACAGCAGAAGCGAAAACAATTTTAGAAGAAGTAAAAAAACAGCTGGAAAATGGAAGCAGCCGGGAACAGATAGAGCCTTTAATGAAAAAAGCAGTCTGTTGTAAGCTGATGATCCCGGAAGATGGGATAGATGATCTCAGGAAACTTTCGGTCCTGAGTATCAAATACCAGGATCAGGGCAGTGCAGCTTTACCTGATTCAGTGATCCGCTCAAAGATCGAAAAATATGACTGCCATCAGACGAATCTGGTGACACAGAAAAAAACGCTTCTTATTATGTTTATCGAGAAACAGCTGGGGGTACATTTCAGCGATGAAGACGCAGTAGAGATCCGTACAGTATCGGATCTGTGTCAGATGAGCCTGAATTATCAAAAAGGAAGGTGATAAATAATGGAAGCAGCGCAGATCCGAAAAGCATTTCCTGTTTTTACCCAGGATCCTTCACTGGTGTATCTGGATAATGCAGCTACCTCCCAGAAACCGGAACCGGTGATCAATCGGCTGGTACAGTATTACACCTTTGAAAACGCCAATATCCACAGAGGAAATTATCCCTTAAGCAACAGGGCTTCAAAACTGTATGAGGACTCCAAACAGACAGTCTGTAACTGGCTGGATGCAGAGGATAAAGAGGAGATTGTTTATACAAAAGGAAGCACGGAAGCCATTAATCTGGTGGCAGCGGTGTTAAGAGAACAGGTTAAACCGGGGGATAACATTGTTACAACAGAGCTGGAACATTCTTCCAACTATTTTCCGTGGAAAGAGTTTTGTGAGAAAACGGGAGCAGATTTCAGAGTGGCAAAAGCCGAAAAAGATGGAAGCCTTGATCCGGAAGCAGTTCTGGAGCTGCTGGATGAACATACAAAGCTTTTAGCCATAACGGGAATGTCCAATGCAACCGGATTTTTGCCGGATCTGAAACAACTGATTCCGGCAGCACATGAAAAAAAGGCTTTGGTACTGGTAGATGGAACACAACTTGTGGTACATAAAAAGGTTTCTGTCAGAGAACTGGATTGTGATCTCTTAAGTTTTTCTTCCCATAAATTATATGGTCCCATGGGACTGGGAGTCTTGTATGGGAAAAAGAGGGTACTTGAAAGCTTTCCACCGTTTCTGTTCGGCGGTGACATGGTAATGCGGGGAGATGGGGATCAGCTGGTGTACCGGAGGGACAGCCAGAAATTTGAAGCAGGAACCCAAAACCTGGCAGCAGCCCTGGGGCTGAAAGCGGCAATGGATTTTTTAAATGAAAATCAGTTTGGAGAACTGATCGAAAAAGAACGTTCACTGACAGCAAGCTTGCGGGAAAAACTGGCAGCATTAAATGGCATCCAGATCCTTAATAAAGGACGGGACAGTCCTATCACACTTTTCCGGTCAGAACGTTTTGGGGCTTATGACATGGGCGTTTTTCTGGGACTTAAAAATATCGCAGTACGCTGTGGTTCCCATTGTGCCTATCCTTTAATGAAGCGAATGGAACTGCAAAGTGCCTGCCGCATTTCAATGGGGATCTACAACACGGAAGAAGATGTAGAACGTCTGATCACAGCACTGAAAGGAATGGGATAACCGTTCATGGAAATAAAAGACAAACAACGGGTATATAAAGATAATTTTGAACTTTTGGATGATCCAATGTCACAAAGTGAGTATTTGATCCAGCTTGGACTTAAAAAGCCGGCGTTAGAAGAGATCCATAAGGATGAGAACCGGATAGAGGGCTGTAAAACAGCTGTATGGATAACAACAGAAAAAACAGCAGGTAAAAGCCATTTTAAAGCAGACAGTGACTCCATTCTTGTAAAAGGAATGCTTCATATTTTTGAAGATCTTTATCAGGACAGAGAGATTGAAGAGATCCGAAAAAATCCGCCGGATTTTACAGAGGCGGTATCAGATGAAGTGATCTACCCTGAGATCAAACACAACGGACTTTTAAAATGTTATGAAAAAATAGCAAATCTTTAATATAAAAAGCTAAAAAGCAGGAGGATAATGTAATGAAGTATGCAATGGATGTGAAAGTAAACTTAAGACCGGTATTCTCTAACCTGGTACACTCTGATTACTGGGAAGGACCATGTCGTGTAGGTCCGGAAGAAACAGGAACCCCTGAGTACGAAAGACGTCTTGGAAAAGAGGAGATCAAGCAGTGGTATGATGAATTAAAAGCCAATATTGACCAGACACGCTGCAACATTATGGAACCTGTATACATTGAATTTAATGAAAGTTTTGTAACAAGAGATACAGAGTTTGAGAAACTTCTTCCGGAAAACCATGAAGTAGATATTTATCTGATCACTTACCGTGTACCTGGTATTGAGCGTCTTCATAAGCCGATCTCCATGATCAACTTAGGACCTACACCAATCGACCTGATCGGTTACTATCGTGACCTTGGCCTGGAAGCATATATGGCCCATGATTTTGAAGAATACAATAAGATCCTTACTTACATGCAGGTAAGAAAGGCTGTTGCGAATACAAAGGTTCTGATCCTTTCCAATACAGAGCAGACACCTGCTTCTGTAAACACAAGTACCTATGATCTGACTAATCTGTTCATGCGTTACGGTATCCGCAACAATCGTATTGATTTCCGCCAGATCATGAAGTATTTCAATGATACTCCTGTTGATGAGAACATTGAGAAAGAGGCAACTGCACTGGTAGATGGAGCACGTAAGGTTGATATTGAGAAAAACTATGTATGTAATGACCTGCGCTACTTCCACGCAGTCCGCAGGATGATGGAAGATTATGACTGCAACGCATTTACAACACCATGTAAGGAACTTTGTGCAAGCAGACTTCCATGGGAAAATAAATTCGTTCCATGTCTGTGCCATTCCTTAAATAAAGATGACAGAATTCCTTCAGCCTGTGAAGAAGACCTGGCAGTATGGATGGCAATGATGATGATGATGTATCTCACCAGACAGAGCGTCTTTATGGGTAACCCGGTACTGGTATTAAAGGGAAGCAAGACCTTAGAGCAGTTAGGTATGCCAAATCTGCTGACACAGCCGGGACAGACCTTCGATCATGATGTATTAGAGATCCATCACGCGGTACCTACCAGAAAGATGAATGGTTTTGACAAACCGGAACAGGAATATGAACTGGCACACTTCACTACTCATGGATGGGGTACTCACTATCATGTAGATATGAATGAAAATGAAGGACAGGTTGTAACCTTTGGACGTTTCAACAGACGTGGCAATAAGATGATGGTAGCAGTTGGACACACCATCGGATGTGAATTCCGTCCTGTATACTGCAGTCCTGCAGTTTACTATGATGTAGAAGGCGGAGCAAGAGAGTTCAGACAGGCACTGGCAAATGGCGGTTATGGACATCATCAGGCAATCATTTATGGAAATCATGTAAAAGAACTGCAGGAACTTGGTAAGATCGTAGGATTTGAAGTGGAATATTTCCATTAATTTACAAAACATAGTTAATAGTATGCAAAACACCCGACAGCCCGGTTAAAATCGGGTTGTCGGATATATGTAATTTAATGACAGGAGGGTACTATGAAACACAGAAGTTTGGTTACAGCTTTATTGGCGGTCAGTATGATGGGGACTTTGGCGGGATGCGGATTAAAATCTCCAGAAACACAGGCATCTTCAGCAGAACAGACAACAACAGCTCAGTCTGTTGCAGAAACCACCGCACAGGCAGCGGGGAATGCCGATGCGGTAACACTGGTTTATGCAGAGGTAAACTCTATTGATTCTCTGGATGGCAAGATCGCTACATTTTTTAAAGATAAAGTGGCTGAAAAGTCAAATGGAACTGTAAATATTGATATTCAGGCCAGCGGTGTTTTAGGATCAGAAGCGGATGTTTTAGATGGTATGACAAATGACAGTGGTGTTGTTGATCTGTGCCGTATTTCCTGCTTTGCCTTAAACAGTTATGGCGGTAAATTATCTTCTCTTTTAAGTGTACCATTTACATTTGAAAACAGAGATCAGTTCTGGAAATTTACAGAAACAGATCTGGCACGGCAGATCTTAGATGAACCACAGGAACTGGGACTTGGTATCCGTGGCCTGTATTTCCAGGAAGAAGGGTTCCGTAACTTCTTTATGGTAAAAGAAGTAAATGGGATTGCAGATTTAAAAGGTAAAAAGATCCGTGTATCCAATGACCCGATCCTTACAGGTGTTGTAGAGCAGCTGGGAGCAAACCCAACCGTTATTTCTTTTAACGAACTGTATACAAGCCTTCAGTCAGGTGTTGTAGACGGCGGTGATCAGCCGATCACTTCTTATGAGTCAAACGCATTTAATGAGACCGCTCCTTATGTAATTTTAGATCACCATACCATGTCCGCATCTGAAGTGCTTGTTTCTGAAGATGCATGGAATAAACTTTCTGAAGAACAGCAGAAGGCAGTGGAAGAGGCAGGAAAAGAAACCAGCGTATATGCAAAAGAAGTTTCTGAGAAGGAAGAAAGCGAAAGTATTGAGCGTTTAAAAGGCAAAGGTGTACAGTTCACAGAGATTACTGATTTTGCACCATGGAAGGACGCCTGTGCAGGGATTATCGGTGAGTATACAAAGGGAATGGAAGAACAGTATAAGCAGATCACAGATCTGGCAGAGTAAAACATATGTCTGGAGGAGGTAAGGCACATGTCAGAAAAGAAAACAACGGATACAGGTATCCTGGATCGTTTATATCATATTATAAAAATAATCTGTCAGATATTTCTGGTTACAGAAATTCTTATCACATCAATGGCAGTAGCGGGAAGATATATTTCATTTATTCCTGATCCGGCCTGGAGTGAAGAGATGACGCTGACGTGTATGATCTATATGGCTTTTATTGGAGCGTCATTAGCAGTAAGGAAAAAAACACACATAAGAATGACGTCATTTGATCAGTATATGCCGCCGAAAGTAGTACAGTGTATAGAAATATTTGACGATCTGCTTGTGCTTGCTTTCTCAGCTATGATGCTGTTTGTAGGATTTCCTTATGCACTTAAGGCAGGAAAAGCCACCTATGTAAGTTTATCCTGGCTTTCAAAGTTCTGGTTGTATGCACCGGTTCCATTTGCAGGCGCCGCCATGTGTATTTTCCAGTTGGAAACATTGGTAAAAGATATTAAAAAATTTGTACAGAAAGGGGAATAGGTACATGGTAAATAATAATATTGCAGTTATGATCCTGCTGGTTACATTCTTTGTGCTGATCCTGCTGCGTGTAAATATAGCGTTTGCAGTAGGAATTGCGTCTTGTTTATGTTTAATGTATCTGCGGATCCCTCTTTCAAATGTGTGTCAGCAGATGGTAAAAGGATTAAATTCGTTCTCTCTGATGGCAGTACCATTTTTCATTACCATGGGCGGCCTGATGGGTGGCGGAGGAATATCAGAGCGGCTTATTAAACTGGCAGACTCCATGGTTGGATGGATGCGTGGTGGTGCAGCAATGGTAAATATCCTTGCATCTCTGTTTTTTGGAGGTATTTCCGGTTCTGCTTCTGCAGATACCGCATCTTTAGGCAACATTGAAATTCCAATGATGGTCAATATGGGATATGATGCTGATTTCTCAACAGCTGTTACAATTACTTCTTCTGTGGAAGGTCTTCTGATCCCACCTTCTCATAACATGGTAATTTATGCAACAGCAGCAGGTGGACTGTCTGTAGGCGCTTTGTTTATGGCTGGTTATATTCCTGGTGTTATGCTGGCATTGTCCCTTATGATCGGCTCTTATATTATCTCTGTAAAGAGACATTACCCCAAGGGAGAACCATTTAAGTTTTCACGCTTTTTAACTTGTATGAAGTCTTCTATCTGGGCGCTGCTGTCTGTTATGATCGTAGTAGTAGGTGTTGTGTTTGGTGTGTTTACGGCAACAGAGTCTGCTGCGATTGCAGTTATCTACAGCCTTTTAGTGGGAATGTTTGTGTACAGGGAAATGTCCTTAAAAGAAGTCTGGAAAGTATTAGGAGAATGTATTGATACATTATCTATTGTTTTGATCCTTTGCGGAACTTCCAGTATTTTTGGATATTGTCTGACTTATCTTCATGTTCCGGATCTTGCTGCAAATGCAATCATCGGCTGCTCTCATAACCCGGTTGTGATCGCTCTGTTGATCAACCTGATCTTACTGGTTTTAGGATGTGTTATGGATATGGCGCCGATCATCCTGATCGCAACTCCGATCCTGTTACCGGTAGCTACCAGTATTGGCATCAACCCAATCCAGTTTGGTATTATCATGGTATTAAACTGTGGCATCGGACTCCTGACTCCGCCGGTTGGAACCTGCTTGTTTATTTCTTCCGCAATTTCTCATTTGCCTATTGAAAAAATTGCAAAGGCAACATTGCCATTTTATCTGTGCATGGTTGTGGTGTTGATGCTTTTGACTTTTGTACCGGCATTTACGTTGTTATTACCTAATTTGTTTTATGGTTAAAATGGGATAAAAAATTAAAAAGATGATTAAAAGGGCCTGCTTAAAATGGTATGTGTACCAATAACAGCAGAGCCCTTTTTTAGAGAAATTATGAATTTTTCAGGTTTACATCTAACTGGTTAAATGGAATTTCAATGCCGGCCTGGTCAAACTGTAACTTGATCTGTTCTAAGATCCTCCAGCGGACGGTCCAGTAATCAGAAGTGTTGGTCCAGCCTCTTGCACCGAGGACAACGGAGCTGTCTGCTAATTCGTCTACATAAACGGTGATGCCGTCTTCTTTGATGATCAGGGGATCATTGGCATAGATCTGCTTTAAGATCTCTTTGGCTTTTTTCAGATCAGAGGTGTAGCCGATGCCAACAGTCAGGTCCACACGGCGTTTTGGCTGGGCTGTTACGTTTGTGATGACCGCATTGGAAAGGCTGCCGTTTGGAATGGTGATCTTTCGGTTGTCTATCGTAACTAAGGTTGTGTATACAAGACCGATGTTCTGTACTGTTCCCTCGGTACCTTCACAGACAATGTAATCATGGATACCAAAAGGCCGCATAACAAGGATCAGGATGCCGCCTGCGAAGTTTGCAAGGCTTCCCTGAAGTGACAGGCCGATGGCCAATGTTGCAGAACCTAAAAGTGCGATAATAGAAGCGGATGGAACGCCGATCTTTTCTAATGCCATGAAAATGACAATAGCATAGGTAATGGCATTTGCCAGAGAAATAAGGAATTTACTCAGGCTCAGGTCCATTCCCATACGGTCAAAGGTCTTTTTCAGAAAATGGCTGATGTATAAGGCGATCCGAGAACCGATGAAGATAATAAGGGCAGCAACAAATAACCGGTAAGCCAGGGACAAAAGGCCGGGAGTCCAGGACTTTATAGACTCTAAAATGGCATTGGGCTTTAACTGCTGTAGGTCTTCGTGGACTTCGGCAGCAACTGCCTGGGTCTCTGCAAGGGTAGGAAGAGCGCTGCTTTCCTGGGCGGTGAATAGTATCATAGGTTTTTCCTCCTGCTTTTCGGTGTAAACTCAGGTTTCCCGCGCTGACGCGCTCCACTGCCTGCTACGCAGGCGGAACCTTCGTTAATAGCCCAAGAAAAACAAATGCCGCTCTTGGCGGCGCTTGTTTTTCTCTTGGACTCATTATATCATGAATTGAAAGTGTGGACAATGTATTGTAAACATTCGGTGAAATTTTAAAAAAAAATATTAAAAAAATTGTTGACAAGAAGAGGATGATACGCTATAATTCTCGTTGTGTTCAAGAGAATGCGCCTTTAGCTCAGTTGGTAGAGCAGTAGACTCTTAATCTATTTGTCCAGGGTTCGAGTCCCTGAAGGCGCATTGAAAGGTCTGATTTTGCAGATATTGGAGGCTGCGGGGTCGGACTTTTTTGTTGTATAAAATTAGATGAACAGGCGCAATGAGATTGTGGCTGGATCATTATTTCTTATGGCAGTGTTTATGGCTGGGACAGGGACCGAGGCATTTATTTACCTCGCGAAAAGCTTTGCAAAGCTTTAAAGCCCGTTTGTCCCAGTCTTTTTTGTCGCAGGTGGCTTTGCAGAGCTGTCGGGTCAGTTTGGGTGGGAGTTTCATGGAAATGAGGCTCCTTTTTTGTTTTGTTATTTCTATATATAATATGTAGGGAAATGAAATGTGGATAAAAGAAGGGAAAAAGAGATAATATGTGGATGAATGTGGATAAAATGAGATAAATGGATTTAAAATGCAAAGATCCCGGCGGATTGGTATGCCGGGACCTGGGTGCATATACGGTGGTTTAATTTTCTTCGTTTTCTTTAGGCTCTCTCATAGCGATCAGTTTGCAGATAGGATTTCCCATAGAGGAAAACTTTTCTTCATATTCTGTCATTACATTTCCGGCACACATGACCGGATCGTGGTGCAGATCGAAGGTGTGGGCGGTAATGGTCCAGCCAGCTTCAGGGATTGCTTCCAGGGAGTAATCAAAAAGGCCCTTATTGTCGGTCTTAAATTCTACCATACCGTCAGCTGCCAGGATCTTGTCATATACAGCCATAAAATCAGGTGAAGTCAGGCGGCGTTTTGCGTGGCGGTCTTTTGGCCACGGGTCGGAGAAGTTAAGGTAGATCTTGTCTACTTCTCCCGGTGCAAAGTAGTCTGCCATGTTTTTGGCATCGATGCACATGAAATAAATATTGTTTAATTCTAACTGGGCACGTTTCTGAAGTCCTCTTAAAAGTACGCTGGAATAGCGTTCAATGCCGATGTAGTTGATATCAGGGTTCTGCTGTGCCAGTTCCATGATAAAACGTCCTTTTCCCATACCTACTTCGATCTGGATGGGGTTGTCGTTGCCAAAAACCTGGTTCCAGCTGTCTTTGTGAAGCTCTGGTTCCTGGATCACATAGGGGCTGGTAGCAATAGTCTCTTCTGCCCCGCGTATATGTCTTAAACGCATGGATATTGTCCTCTTTCTTAATATGGTGAAAAGTATCTTCCGCAACTGCGGAAAATACGGATATATGGTGAAAATATATCTGCTAGTAACTATATCATATAGTGCTTAGTGATTGCAAGGTGAAGGAAAATTTAGTATACTTACGTTAGCAGATAAAAGAGCAGTCGGGAGTGAAAACAAGGGTGTTGCAAGCTTGCTTGCATAAGCGCTTGCTTTCGTTTCCGAATATTCGGGCAGCGCCCGAAGCTTCGTGTTTTGCCAAAAACACGAAGACTGCTCTTTTTAAGTTTATAAATAAGTGATTTCGGGGGGAAAATTACATACAAAGGAGGAAGGGCGATGTCAAACTTTGAACGTACTACCAGCTGGCAGCAGATCCAGCAGGGGGTGAAGGAAGCGGAGCGCCTGATCGTCAGCAAAGATTACAATCTTGTTATGGTGAAGGCCAGACAGACGTTGGAGTGTATGGTTCGGTGTCTGGCTGAGAAGGCGTGTCTTGTAGATGGAGATCTGGCAGATACCATAGATCAGCTGTATGAGGGACATTGGATCGACAAGACGACCAAGGACGATTATCATACCATCCGTATTCTGGGAAATAAGGCGGTCCATGAAAACGATAATACGGCCTATAATGCAAATCAGGCATATCAGCTTCTAACCAAACAGGTTTATGCGTTTTCTCATGATTTTCAGGTGGCAAAGACCTTTACAGTACCGGTAACAGATACAAGACCGGTGCGAAATGCCAGAACAGGTGCAACCACTGGCAGTTCAGGTGCAGGAAGTGCATCCTATGGTCAGACAGGCGGGGCAAGGCCGCGTACAGGTACCGGTGCAGGGCAGACTGCAGCTTCAAGAGCACAGTCATCTGTAAGAAGTCAGACATCCCCGAGATCCCAGACATCAGCCAGAACCTCTAACGGTACAGGAAATGGACCGCGCTCCGGTGCAGAACTGCAGGGACTTTCCAGTCGTTCCGGAGCAAACGGAAGCCGGAGAACGGCAGGAAGCAATAGCAGCACAGGCAGCAGAAACAGAAATTCCCAAAGTACCAACCGCTCCTACAGCGGATCTTCCCGCAGCGGAAGGACTCGCAGAAGAAAACACAGACCATCACCTGTGGCAATGGTATTAAAATTCCTGATCCCGATCCTTGTGATCGTAGTCCTGGTAGTAGCGATCCGCACTCTGGTGCCGGGAAAGAAGAAAGCAGATCCGACCCAGCCGGAGACCATGTCCACAGAAATGACATCAGCAGAGACAGAAGCACCGACTCCGGAAGAGACCCAGCCACCGGCTGATGTATATGTAGTTACAGGAAATAAAGTAAATGTACGTACAGAACCGTCTACCAATGGCCGTATTTTAGTACAGCTGGAAGGCGGAACAGAAGTTACTTATGTAAAGCGTTATAATAATGACTGGACTGTGATCAATTATGATGGTCAGGAAGCTTATGTTTCCAGCCAGTATATAGCAAAACAGGAAGCAGAAACAACTGCAGAGACCCAGGCAGAAGCAGAAACAGCCGCTGAAGGCGAGACTGCAGCAAACCAGTAGTGTCGCTGGTTTGGTCAGTGTATGGCTGAGTTATTGAGAACTTTGTGCAAAACAGGAGAATGAGACCCATAAAAAGGTCCCATTCTCCTTGTTTTTGTGCATAACGCTTAAAAATTTCGTTAAATTTTTAATTTATGTACAATTTCGCTCTGTTAATTTTTGAAAAAAGTAGTATGATAAAAAAATGCAAAAAGCAAATTGCATTAAAAAAAGAACAAAGAAAGGGAGGACTGTGACATGGATACAGTGATCAACCGGCTGTCTGATATTGAGAAAGCCGCCGTTTCTGTGATGGATGGTGCCAGTGAGCGAAAAAAGCAGATGGCCCGTGAAATGGAAGAGAAAACGGCGGCTTTTGATGCACAGCTGGAAAAAGAAAACCAGGATCGCATTTCCCAGATACGCAGCAAAATGGAAGAGGAATTACAGCAGGAGTTAAGACAACAATCAGAGGATGCCAAAGCTACGATGAAGCGCCTGGAGGCCACCTACGAAAACCGACATGAGGAATATGCGCAGGCTCTCTTTAAAAATATGATAAAGGAGTGAGAACATGGGAAGCCTGATCAGTTACAGCGGCATTTCCACCAAGGTGAAGGCTATGGAGCGTTTCAGGATCCGCCCGGAGCAATTTGAGGCAATGGCAGACCTGGGATCTGTGCCTGAGGCGGTTCAGTTCTTAAGGAGTAACCCCTCTTATGAAAAGGCATTTTCCAAAGCTTCTGAGGATGAGCTTCACCGCGGAAAGATCGAGCAGCTGTTAAACTTAAGCAAATACCATGATTTTGCAAAGCTGTACCGGTTTGCAAATGTAGGGCAGAGGCGTTTTCTGGACCTTTATTTCATGCATTATGAGATCGATATATTAAAAACCTGTCTCAGAAATGCAGCGGGAAACAGAGAAAGTGCCCAGGATCTTTCGGGGTTTAAGGAATTTTTTGATAAACATTCGGATATGGATCTGGTGCAGCTGTCCCAGTGCAGGAGCATAGAAGATGTGATCCGCGGGTTAAAAGGTTCTGCTTACTATGAGCCATTAGAAAAGCTTTTAGAGCAGGGAAAAGCAACGCTTCCGGCCTGTGAAACGGCTATGGATATGCTTTATTTCAAGACTATCTGGAAGATAAAGGATAAATATCTTTCAAAGGCGGAGGCAAAAATGCTGGCCCAGTGCTTTGGCACGAAAATGGATATGTTGAATTTTCAGTGGATCTGCAGGGCGAAAAAATATTATAACCTGTCGGAAGGTGATATTTATGCGCTGATCATTCCGATCCAGTATCATGTTACCAAAAAAGAGATTCAGACCATGGCTCAGGCGGAAAACATGGAACAGGTTTACGGGGTGATCAAAAACAGCTGGTACAAATGCCAGAATATAGAAGAGCTGATGGATCAGGGCCTTGGAAATGCGGCAAAGGAGCTTACAGATAAGATCTATGAGCTTACCAGCAGGAAAGAGCCTTATTCAGCAGCAGTATTAAACTCTTATCTTTATTTTAAAGAAAGAGAGATCGAGCAGATCATAACTACCATCGAAAAGATACGTTATGGGATGACAGCAAGGACATAAGGGGGTTAATGTGAAGTGATAGAGAAGATGAAGTTCTTAAGCATTACCGGCCCCAAGGCAGACATTGACCGGGTGGTGGATACCTATCTTTCCAGATATGAGATCCATCTGGAAAATGCCCTGTCAGAGTTAAAGACGGTAAAAGACTTAAGACCTTATATTGAGACCAATCCATATAAGGAAAAATTGAATATTGCCAGAGAACTGGCAGAAAAGATCGGCGGACAGCTGCCAGAGGTTTCAGAGACGGAACTTCCTACACAGGAAGAAGCAGCAAAGATGGTAGATGATCTGAACAGCCGGTTAAAGGAATTAAATGATAAGAAAGAAGAGCTTCAGGCGCAGATCCAGACTTTAAAGCGCTCTAAAGACCAGGTAGCACCATTTACAGAGTTAAATTACAGCGTAAAAGAGATCCTGGGCTTCCAGTTCATCAAGTTCCGCTTTGGCCGTATTTCCAGGGAATACTTTGACAAGTTCAACAGCTATGTGTACGAGACCATTGACACGGTGATGTTTAAATGCCTGGAAGATGCGGAATATGTCTGGATCGTCTATTTCGTGCCGGAGAAGCTGGCAGACAAGATCGATGCCATTTACGCGTCCATGCATTTTGAACGGTGTTTCCTGCCGGATGAGTATGAAGGTACTCCGATGGAAGCGGAACATGTGTTAGATGACAGGATCAAGGCGTTAGAGGCTGAAAAACAGGAAGTGGAAGGAAAGATCCTTCAGACACTGGATGAAAATAAAAAAGAGCTGGCAGCAGCCCGTACCAGACTGGAGCGCTTCTCCGTCAACTTTGATGTGCGTAAAATGGCAGCCTGCACCAAGCATGGAGATCATACTTTCTACATTCTCTGCGGCTGGATGAGCGAAACAGACGCAAAGAAGTTCCAGAAAGAGATCGAGTCTGACGCAGATACTTTCTGCATCATGGAAGATAACCACAACAACATTATGAGCACTCCGCCTACGAAAATGAAAAATCCGGGACTGTTTAAGCCATTTGAAATGTATGTGGAGATGTATGGTCTGCCTTCTTATAATGAGATCGATCCTACGATCCTCATCGGTATCACCTATTCTATTTTATTTGGATTTATGTTTGGTGATGCGGGACAGGGACTCTGCCTTCTCATTGGTGGATTTTTACTGTATAAGTTCAAAAAAATGCGTCTGGCAGGCATTATTTCCTGCTGTGGCTTCTTCTCTACCATATTCGGCGTGCTGTTCGGCAGTGTGTTCGGATTTGAGGATATCATTGACGCAGTGTGGTTAAGACCTCAGGAAGCCATGACAGATCTTCCATTTATTGGAAAATTAAACACTGTATTCGTAGTTGCTATTGCCATCGGTATGGGCATTATCCTGTTATGCATGATCTTAAATATCATCAACAGCGTAAAGGAGCACAACACAGAGAAAACATGGTTTGACACCAACGGCGCTGCGGGACTGGTATTTTACTTTGCACTGGCAACTGTCATTGTCCTGTATATGAGCGGAAATGCGCTTCCGGCGACTATTGTACTGACTGTATTATTTATTATCCCGTTACTGCTTATGTTCTTTAAGGAACCGTTGTCAGCAATGGTAGAGAAGAAGGCACAGAAAATGGAAGGCGGCGTGGGAATGTTCATTACTCAGGGCGTATTTGAACTGTTTGAAGTGCTTTTAAGTTATTTTTCCAATACCCTTTCTTTCGTCCGTGTAGGCGCTTTCGCAGTGAGCCATGCAGCCATGATGCAGGTGGTTTTAATGCTTGCAGGCGCAGAGGCCGGAAGTCCTAACTGGGCGGTTGTTATCGGGGGAAACCTGTTTGTATGCGGTATGGAAGGCCTGATCGTAGGTATCCAGGTACTTCGTCTGGAATATTATGAGCTGTTCAGCCGGTTCTACAGAGGAAGCGGACGGGCATTTGAGCCGTATGGCAAGCATTAGCAGAATGAAGAGAAAAAGGAGAAATCAATCATGAGTTTATTAGTTAAAATGACATTAAGCGCAGCATTAGTATTAAGCATCGGTGTACCTTTTGGAGCATTTGCAGCAGGAGAAAAGACAAAGGGACGTTATAAAACAGCTCTTGGCGTAAACGTATTTTTATTCTTCGGTACCATGATCGCAGCAGCAGCTTTCATGTTTTCAGGAAATGCATTTGCAGCAGAGGAAACAGCAGCAGCCGCTTCTAACAGCGCAGCCGGAATGGGCTATCTGTCAGCGGCTCTTGCAACCGGTCTTTCCTGTTTAGGCGGTGGTATTGCAGTATCTGCAGCAGCAAGTGCAGCACTGGGCGCTATCAGTGAAGACAGCTCTATTCTTGGTAAATCCCTTATCTTCGTAGGTCTTGCCGAAGGTGTGTGCCTGTATGGTCTGATCATTTCCTTTATGATCTTAGGTAAGCTTTAATATGAAAATGTATCTTATCAGCGATAACATCGACACCTGGACCGGCATGCGCCTGGCAGGTGTTGACGGGGCGGTGGTACATGAGAGGGACGAACTGAAACGTGAGCTGGATAAGGTTCTGGCCGATAAATCCATTGGCATTATCCTGTTAACTGAAAAGTTTGGCAGGGAATTTCCGGAGATCATCGACAATGTAAAGCTGGAGCGGAAGCTGCCGCTGATCGTAGAGATCCCGGACCGCCACGGAACCGGCCGCAAGCCGGACTTTATCACCTCTTATGTAAACGAGGCCATTGGACTGAAACTATAGAAAGCAGGTGAAGAGCTTGACAACAGAGGAAAAGCTGAAGCATTTTCAGGAGATCTGTATGACAGATGCAAGGGAAAAAAGTGCAAAAATACTGGACGATTACGCAAAAACTCTTGATAAGGCCTATGAGGAGCATACAGAGGATGCCAGGAAGCGGGCGAAAATGCAGGAAGAGGCTGAGACGGAAAAGTTAGGGCGTGAGCGCAACAAAAAGCTTTCCATCGGACAGCTGGACTTAAGAAGAGAAGTAAGCCGCAGACAGGAAGAATTAAAGGATAAACTGTTTGTAGAAGTGAGAGATAAACTGGCGAATTTCATGGAAACCAGAGAGTATCTGGATCTGTTGGAAAAACAGATCGGGGCAGCTAAAAAGGTTGCCGGTGATGAGGCCATGATCGTGTATATGGATCCTTCAGATGAGGATAAGGCCCGCAGACTGGCCATGCACCACAATGTAACAGTGAAGATCAGTGAATATTCCTTTGACGGCGGTATCCGCGCAGTGATCCCGTCCAAACATATCCTGATCGACAGTTCCTTTAAGACAAAACTGGAAGAAGCGCGCCATGAATTTAAGTTTGACTTGGGAGGTAAGCAGTAAATGGCTAAGACAGGTGTGATCTACGGTATCAACGGACCTGTAGTTTCTCTGGCCGGTGATCCCGGATTTCAGATGAACGAAATGGTGTACGTTGGTAAGGAAAATCTGGTAGGCGAAGTCATTGGGCTTACCTCAGAGAAAACAACGATCCAGGTGTATGAGGAGACCAGCGGTTTAAAGCCTGGTGAGGTGGTAACAGGAACAGGAGCACCGGTTTCTGTTACACTGGCCCCTGGTATTTTAGATAACATTTTTGACGGTATTGAGCGTCCTTTAAGCAAGATCGCAGAGCGCAGCGGCTACTATATCAGCCGTGGCATCAGCGTAGATTCTCTGGATACTTCCAAAAAATGGAAAACACATATGACAGTAAAGAAAGGCGACCGGGTGCTTCCGGGAACCATTATCGCAGAGGTTCCTGAGACAAGGGCTATTATCCATAAGGTAATGGTGCCGCCGGATACAGAGGGCTATGTATTAGACGTAGTGGAAGATGGGGAATATACCATTAATGAGCCTCTTCTTACGCTGCAGTTACTTGATGGAACAGAAAAGAAGCTGACTATGACCCAGAAATGGCCTATCCGTGTGCCGAGACCTTCTGCAAAGCGTTATCCTGCAACCAGACCTCTGATCACCGGACAGCGTATCCTGGATACCATGTTCCCACTGGCAAAGGGCGGTACAGCAGCGATCCCCGGCGGTTTCGGTACAGGAAAGACCATGACCCAGCATCAGATCGCAAAATGGTCTGACGCAGATGTTATTATCTACATCGGCTGCGGCGAGCGTGGAAATGAGATGACCCAGGTTTTGGAAGAGTTCTCAGAACTGATCGACCCAAAGAGCGGAAATCCTTTGATGGACAGAACCACACTGATCGCAAATACCTCCAACATGCCTGTTGCAGCCCGTGAGGCAAGTCTGTATGCCGGTGTAACACTGGCAGAGTATTACAGGGATATGGGCTATCATGTAGCGATCATGGCAGACTCTACTTCCCGTTGGGCTGAGGCGCTGCGTGAGCTTTCCGGCCGTCTGGAAGAGATGCCGGCAGAGGAAGGTTTCCCGGCTTATCTGGCATCCCGTCTGTCTTCTTTCTACGAGAGAGCAGGCATGATGCGCAATTTAAATGGTACAGAAGGTTCTGTTACCATTATCGGTGCGGTTTCCCCTCAGGGCGGTGATTTCTCTGAGCCTGTTACCCAGAATACCAAACGTTTTGTACGCTGCTTCTGGGGACTGGATAAGAACCTTTCTTATGCAAGGCATTTCCCGGCTATCCACTGGCTGACCAGTTATTCAGAGTATGTAAATGACCTGTCATCCTGGTATATTGATAACGTAGACAAGAACTTTGTAAGTGACAGAAACCGTCTGATGGCGTTATTGACCCAGGAAAGCAGCTTGATGGAGATCGTAAAGCTGATCGGTGCAGATGTGCTTCCTGATGACCAGAAACTGGTCCTTGAGATCGCAAAGGTCATCCGTGTTGGCTTCCTGCAGCAGAATGCGTTCCACAAGGATGATACTTCCGTGCCCCTTACCAAGCAGTTTAAGATGATGGAGACCATTTTATATCTGTACAAGAAGTCAAAGGCACTGATCGCCATGGGAATGCCTATGTCCGTGTTAAAAGAAGATAAGATCTTTGATAAGATCATTTCTATTAAATATGATGTGCCAAATGACCGTTTGGACATGTTTGATGATTATAAGAAACAGATTGACGCGTTCTATGAGCATGTGCTGGAGCGCAACGCATAAGGAGGACTTAAAATGGCAGTTGAATATTTAGGTTTAAGTGAGATCAATGGTCCTCTGGTAGTGTTAGAGGGCGTTCAGGGCGCAGCTTATGATGAGATCGTGGAAATGACCGTTGGCGGCACTACAAAGAAGATCGGACGTATTATTGAGATCTACGGGGATAAAGCCATTATCCAGGTGTTTGAGGGAACAGACGGTATGGCCCTTAGAAATACCCATACAAGGCTGACAGGACATCCAATGGAGATCGCAGTTTCTGAGGAAATGTTAGGACGTACCTTTAATGGTATCGGACAGCCTATTGACGGACTGGGGGACATTATCTCTGATATCCGTATGGATATTAACGGACAGCCATTAAACCCGGTATCCCGTGAGTATCCGAGAAACTATATCCGTACAGGAATTTCCGCCATTGACGGACTGACTACACTGATCCGCGGCCAGAAGCTTCCTATTTTCTCAGGAAATGGCCTTCCTCATGACCAGCTGGCGGCCCAGATCGTGCAGCAGGCATCATTAGGTGATAATTCTGATGAAAAGTTTGCCATCGTTTTTGGCGCTATGGGCGTAAAGCATGATGTGGCTGATTTCTTTCGCCGTACCTTTGAGGAAAGCGGTGTTTCCGAACATGTAGCCATGTTTATCAATCTGGCAAATGACCCGGTAGTAGAGAGGCTTATCACGCCAAAGATCGCATTGACACTGGCAGAGTATCTGGCTTATGAAAAGGGAATGCACATCCTGGTCATTTTAACAGATATGACCTCTTATGCAGAGGCATTGCGTGAGGTTTCTTCCTCTAAGGGCGAGATCCCTTCACGAAAAGGCTTCCCAGGTTATCTGTACAGTGATCTGGCATCCTTATATGAAAGAGCCGGTATCGTAGCAGGAAGAAATGGATCTGTTACCCAGATCCCGATCTTAACTATGCCAAATGATGATATTACACACCCGATCCCGGACCTGACCGGTTATATTACAGAGGGACAGATCGTTCTGGACCGTCAGTTAAACAGCCAGTCTGTTTATCCGCCGATCAGCGTACTCCCATCTCTTTCACGACTGATGAAGGACGGTATCGGTGAAGGATATACAAGAAAAGACCACCAGGATGTGGCAAACCAGCTGTTTTCCTGCTATGCCAAGGTAGGTGACGCCAGGGCGCTGGCATCTGTTATCGGTGAAGATGAGCTGTCTGCCATTGATAAGAAGTATCTGGAGTTTGGTAAAGCATTTGAGGAGCATTTTATTGGTCAGGCACATCATGAGAACCGCTCCATCATAGAGACTCTGGAGATCGGCTGGAAACTTTTACGTATGCTTCCAAGAGAGGAATTAGACCGTATTGATACCAAGGTTCTGGATCAATACTACGAGGAGTGAGGTGAGCAGGAATGGATCCAAATACATTTCCCACAAAAGGTAATCTGATCGCTGCGAAAAACTCCCTGAAACTGGCAACTATGGGCTACGGATTAATGGATAAGAAGAGAAATATCCTGATCCGTGAGCTTATGGGGCTGATCGATGAGGCAAAGGGGATACAGTCTGAGATCGACACTGTGTTTAAGGCTGCTTATGAAGCACTGCAGAGCGCCAATATTGAGCTGGGCATCAATTATGTCCAGGAGATCGGAATGTCCGTTCCTGTGGACGATACGGTAAAGATCAAGGCAAGAAGTATCATGGGAACGGAAATCCCTCTGGTGCAGCATCAGGAAAAGCCTATGGAGCTGGCTTATGGGTTTAATAATACCTCGGAGGCGTTAGACATTGCCAGAGAACGGTTTGAACGGGTAAAGGAGCTGACCATTAAGCTGTCTATGGTGGAAAACTCTGCATACCGGCTGGCAAATTCTATTAAGAAGACTCAGAAGCGTGCCAATGCGTTGAAGAACATTACCATTCCTCATTATGAAGAGCTGTCCAAGTCTATTTCCAATGCTCTGGAAGAGAAGGAAAGGGAAGAATTTACCCGTCTGAAAGTCATTAAGAGGATGAAGACCGGGTGATGGAAATAATAAAATGGAGAAGCTGACAAAGCGCCTGAATGGATTGAAATAGGGGGATACTGTATCATGTATACATTTAAAGATCTGGTAGAGATCACCGCGAAATTACGGGCAGAAGATGGCTGTCCCTGGGACCGGGAACAGACCTTTGAAAGCCTGCGAAAATATATGCGGGAAGAGGCAGAGGAAGCAGTTCAGGCAGTGGATAAAAATGACATGGAAAACCTTTGTGAAGAACTGGGAGATGTGCTCTTTCAGGTGATGTTAAACAGCCAGATCGCAAAGGAAAAAGGGCTGTTTTCTATAGATGATGTGATAGGTGGGATCTGCGAAAAAATGGTGCGCAGACACCCCTGGGTATTCGGTGGTGAAAAGATAAATTCGACCGAAGAAGGAGAGGCTCTCTGGGCCCGGATAAAAATGCAGGAAAAGGCCAAAAAACCTTGACAAATTATAGTAAAACAGATATAAATGATAGGGTATCACAGACAAGAACGAAAACGGTCCGAACCTGTTTTTTTTCGGATTCGGTTTAGGAGGAAAATTTGATGAACAAGACAGAGTTAATCGCAGCAGTAGCTGAGAAGGCAGAAATTTCTAAAAAGGATGCAGAAAAGGCAGTTAAGGCTTTTACTGATGCAGTAGCAGAAGAACTGGCAAAGGGCGGAAAGGTTCAGTTAGTTGGATTTGGTAACTTTGAAGTTAGCGAAAGACCAGCAAGAGAGGGAAGAAACCCAAGAACCGGCGAGACTATGACCATCGCTGCTTCCAAGACACCTAAGTTCAAACCAGGTAAGGCTTTAAAGGACGAGATCAACAAATAATTGATTTTATAAGAAAATTCGGTAATCCCCTCCGTGAACATTTGCATCATGGAGGGGATTTTGTATTAAAAGGAGCGACTTTATGAGATTAGATAAATACCTGAAAGTATCCCGTATCATCAAGAGAAGAACCGTGGCCAATGAAGCCTGTGACAGCGGTCGGGTTATGCTTAATGACAAAGTAGCAAGAGCCAGTGCAGAGGTTAAAGTAGGTGATGTGATCGAAATTGCCTTTGGTACCAAGGCTGTGAAAGTGAAGGTTACAAGCGTACAGGATGCCATCCGCAAGGAAGATGCCAAAGAGATGTTTGAGTATCTGTAAAAACAGACCAATAAATAGACTTCGTCAGGGAATTCTGTGAAAGTTACAGGATCCTCTGGCGATTTTTAGTTGCCTGAAAAAATTTTTTAATCTATAATACAAATAGAGTGTCAACTCAGTTGTGTAGCAAAACTTTAAAATGTGTTTCTGATCTGAAAGGTTGGGAATGCATTAAAAACATGGAGAACGATATGGCAAGAAATACGGAACGTGACGAGAGAGAAGCCACGCGCAGAAAAGAACAGCTGATGAAAGCTGGATTTAAACTGTTTTCAGAGAATGGGATCGAAAATGTAAGTTTGCAGAAGGTGGCAGATGCAGCGGATGTAGGGGTTGCCACTATGTACAAATATTACCAGACAAAGGTAAAACTGGTAGTAGCCATCAGTGGAAAGATATGGGGGATATCTGGAAAAGTGTGCTGGCCCAGAATGGACCGGATTTCTTTGAAAACTTTACAGCTTATGAGTATATTGAATTTTATCTGGACATGATCATCCGGTTATACAGGGAAAAACCGGAAATGCTCCGGTTCAGCAATAATTATAAGAACTTTATTTACCATGAAGGAATTGAAGAAGAGCCTTTAGGGGAACACCTGGACGTGTTGGAACCTTTAAGAGCCATGTATCACAAGCTTTATGAACAGGCAAAAGTGGATCACAGTATCCGCACCGATCTTTCAGAGCAGGAGCTTTTCACAACTGTAGCCATTGCCATGCTGGCGGTGGCAGAGCGCTATGCCCAGGGGATCGTATGGGCCAATGATCATAAAACGGACCATACCCAGGAGTTAAAATATCTGAAAGAAATGCTTCTTATGTGGTGTAAGGGAAAAACGGAATAAAAGAAGACAGGAATAGAAGATGGGATCTGGTTTGGGGAAATTTTTCCCCAGCTTCTTTGCTATGATCTGGTAACAGAGATAGCAAAGGAGGATTTTCTTATGAATACACTGTTTACCAGCCGTTTAAATGGGATCTTTATTTTAAACACATTGTTGGAGCTGCATAAGCCGGTTACAGTGTCTGAACTGGCAGGGATCATTAACCATCGCTATGATCATGTAACAGCTCCCCGGAAAATGGTTTCTGCAGATACGGTAAAGCGGTTTCTCAACGATTTTTACCAGACCACTTCCGGGACCGATTACTGCAGCATCCGGCTTTTCTGTTTTAAGAAAAACCGTTATGGCAGTCTGGTCCCGGATCATGATCTGGAAAATGTGACTTTAGCTACTTATGTAGCTGCCTGTCTGGAACTTAATCCTTCGATGAACGTGCGAGACGGAAGGGGATTAAAATCCAATTCTGTTGTGCACTTTCACACGGCCTGAGATCTGTTTGTTTTCTTCCCTTGCCCGCCGGATCGCGCCTTCAATGTCGCTGATCCGGCATTGTTTTATGGCTTTTTCATTAATGGAATTTTGAAGACCTCCGTTTGCATCGCCCATGATCCGTTTTGCCATCTGGACAGAAACTTTTTCAAATAAGGCTCTGGCTTCACGACCGTTTCCAAAGTTTTCATCATTTACACGGGTTGAGAAATAAGCAGTGATCGGTTCTTTCCAGTTTTCCGGCAGTTCGTATCCACTTATTTCCGCATGTTTCTTAAAGATCTCCGCCATCTCCGGGGCTGTATAGGACGGAAAATAGAAAGTGGAGTTAATACGGCTCTTGATACCGGGGTTGGCATCGATAAATTCTTTCATCTTGTTGTTTTTTTCATCTATATCCGTTCCGCCATATCCGGCAAAGATCACCAGTTTATCTTCTGCATGTTCTTCTAACTCGATCACTAACTGGGCAATGGCTTCTCTGCTGAAGGAGTCCGGTTCGCTTCGGTCACCGGTGAGAGAATAAGCTTCATCAATAACGATAATGTCATTTTCCTCAAATAAAGCTTTGGTTTTCGGGGCGGAATGGCCTACATACATGCCCTTTAATTCAGCACCGTTTACGCAGGTGAACTGACTTCCAGGCAGAAGTTTTTCTTCTTCCATGATCTTTCCCATTAATTTAGCTACTGTGGTTTTGGCAGTTCCGGGAGCACCAAGCATCATGTGAACGTTGTGGTAACTGCTCTTTTTCATGCCCATTTCCTTGCGCAGACGGTTGAATTTCATGACCTGGACGGTTTCCATGACCTGTTCTTTTACCTGGTCCATGCCGATCAGATCTTCTCTTAAACAGCGGATGGCAGAACGGGTCTCTGTATTCTGCTCTGCAGGTCCCCGTTTGCCTGCAAAACGTTCCATAAACTGAAAATCCTTTTTTCGCAGGATACCATGTTCCTTGTTCCGCAGGGCATATTTTAGGATCTTATCTAAAAAGTCATAGGAAAACTCTTTATTCATTTTTTCAATATCCAGTAAAAAATCATGGACCGGAAATTTACGTTCCAGCTTGCAGCCGCTGTTTGTGACCATTTGTTTCCAGATATTTTCATAATAGAGAGAGACAGAGCTTGTTTTTGGTATTTCCAGCTCTTCTGCGGTAAGGCTTAATATGATCTGGTTCAGGTTTTTATCCTCATTTGACTCAAAGGTGTCAAATCCGCCAAATCCTCCAAAAGAGTTAAAGGAGTCGAAGTCATTTTCTTCGTGAAGGATCAGGACGTAGACCTGTTCATTGCTGCGGAAGCTATTTAAGGTATCAATGATCGGGTCACACCTGAAAAAACTGATATTCTCCATAGAGATACAGACAGGTTTATCCTCATTTTCTGCCCAGTAAGGAACAAAGGTGTCATTTGTCTTCTGGCTGGCCAGAAAGGAGTTTCCAAAAGAGGAGAAGTCATTTTCCTGCCAGTTGTAATAGTCATCGGCTTCTTTAAATGGAATAATGGGGAGGCATTGCCAGCTGTCTGACCACTGGATGTCAGGCTCTGCCCCTTCTTCCCACTCTCCACGACTGTGGATCTCATTGTAGATACCTGCTAAAAGGCTGATAGCCAGGTATCCTTCCTCCAGTTTGGAAGCGTGTACCAGGATATACTGTGGTTCCTGGTGATCCTTTACAAATTTCTGGATTTCTTTAAACTGCACTCCTCCGTCTTTTATGATCTGTGAAAGTCCTTCTTTACAGAACTCTTTGGATATATACAAATACTCTGCTTTCTGGGGATTGACTTTGCCCAGATTTTGTTTTTGAAGTTTTGGTACGATCAGGTTCTTTTTTTCGCTCATAGGATCAGCTCCTTTATCTGTATCTGTTTTCAGGTTTTTAAGGTTGTTGTCTTGTTGATCACGCCCTTACTATAACGGATCAGGCTATGCAAAATTGCCTGATTTTGAAAAAATTTATTTTTTCCTGTATACTTGTGAAAGAAAATGGAAATGAGAGTACATAAAATAAGATTACATAAAAATGCAAAAGGAGATCACAGACATATGGCTTCCCGGTACAATCAGCTGACTATGCTTTATATTTTTAATATTCTGAAACTGGATGCTTCCCCGAAAAAGCCCTATTCGGCACCTATGGTCCATCGCCGTTTAAAGGAGTTGGGGATCAATCTGGACCGGAAGACGGTTTTTAATCATATGAAGATCCTTACAGAACAGATGCTGTCTGCGGACCAGGATGAAGAGTCTTTTTTCAGACAGTATCTGTGCAGTAAACTGTTTCGATGCCGGAAAGAGGAAGGGAAAAAAAGCAGGGAAAATGGCGGAGATCCCGGAAATGAAAGCAGCTACCGGATCTGTCTGCCGGAAGAGGAAATCCCGGAAAACAGTGTTTTATATTATTATATAGAAGATGAAATGTCACCGGAGGAGCTGGAACTGCTTCAAAGTACCGTTGCTATTAACCAGTATCTTTCAGCGGAAAAAACAAGGGAGATCCTGGCTGATCTGGAACATAAAAAGCCTTTTGACTGCAGGGAACAGTCTCTTTATACAGCATTTGCGGACCCCAGGCTGAAAAACCAGGCAACGGATATTTTCGCCAGTTTGTCAGTAATACGGGACAGTATCCGCAAGAAGAAAAAACTCCGGATCCTATATGGACGGTATGATAAAAATCTGGAACTGGCGCCTACCAGTGAAGATGCACGGACCATTGAACCTTATGCAGTGATGTCAAGTAACGGTTATTATTATCTCATAGCAGGAAATCCCAAATATCCCGATGGCCTGACCAATTTCCGCATTGACCGTATTTTGCAGATCCAGATGTTGGATGAGCCCAGAAAACCATTGCCAGACGCCCTTCTTCCTTATTTCCGGGACGCAGCCCATGAAGTTTTTCAGGCCAGCGAGTACCGCAATGACCATCCGGTCATGTATTCAGACGAAACAGTGCGGATCCATTTAAGCTGTGATCCGGTAATCTTAAATAATCTGGTGGATGATTTTGGCTGGAGCATCCAGACACGGGATATAAAAGATCCGGACCATCCTGACTGGGTCCATGTAACTGCAAAAGCAAGCCTGATGGGGGCAGCTGTTTTCTGTACCCATCACTGTAGGCACTGCAAGGTGATCAGCCCTCAAAAACTGCGGGAAAAAGTGGTTGAAAACCTGAAAGCAGGGCTGGCTCTTTACGAATAAAAACTTAAAAGTCATAGAATGTGTTTCCACCCCATATATTTAACTGATACATACTCTGAAAGCTCAGAGCAGGTTAATGAGTGAATATATGGGGGTAATTTTTATGGAAGAAAAAATATCATCCGGCAGGCTTCACCGGCTGGTGCTTTCGGACAGGCATACAGGTTCTGTAACAGGAGTCAATGATGTGGTGTCTTTTGATGAAAATGAGATCGTGCTGGATACGGATATGGGCCTTTTGACTGTCAGGGGAAAGGAACTTCATGTAAAGCGGCTTACACTGGAAAAGGGAGAGCTGGATCTGGAAGGACAGGTGGACAGTTTGAATTACAGTTCCAATGCAGCACTGAAACGGTCGGGAGACTCATTTCTTAACCGTCTTTTTAAATAATCCTGGAGGTGATTTATGAGCATGCAGATCCGTTTTGAAGCCTGGCTGCTACTTTTGAGCCTGTTGGTGGGCTGCTGGCTGATGCTGGTGTATGACCTGCTGCGGGTATTGCGGCTTATGATAAAACACAGCTCTTTTGTAATGGGGATAGAAGACTTTTTTTACTGGATCTATGCGGGGACAGCCACTTTTATGCTGCTGTATGAGCTAAATGACGGCGGAGTCAGGATGTATGCAGTTGCGGGCGTCTTTGCGGGGATGATCCTTTATGATAAAATTGTCAGCCGGTTTCTCTTTGCAGCCTTGAAAAAGGCTGGTAAATGGTTTAAAATAAAAAGAAATAGATAAAAAAGATGGTGACTGATACATGAGCTCCTACGGAAGATCAAAACGCGTAAAGCGGGAAAAATGGGCAAACAGAATGGCTGTACTGGGCGTTACAATGGTAGTTCTCTGTCTTGCAGTTGCTGTAAATGCCAAGGGCTCAACTTTGAAGAAGTCTGACCTGGATTATCAGCAAAAGGAGAAGCAGCTGGAAGAACAGGTACGGGAAGAAGAAGAACGGACGAAAAAGCTGGAAGAGTACAAGGTATATGTAAAGACAAAGCAGTTTGCAGAAGAAGTTGCAAAGGAGAAACTGGGTCTGGTAAATCCGGATGAGATCCTTTTAAAGCCCAATCAGTAAAATGAGTTTCGGAATAAATGACCGGCAGAAAATGTCGAAACATTTTCTGGAAGAAACATGAAAATATGACAGATATTTCCCTCCTGGGTGCGTATACTGGATGTTGCGCAGATTAGGAGGGATTTTTGTGTTGTCAGGCAAAAATGAAAATGGGATCAATTATTATACAGCCAGGAAATTAAAAGATATGGCGCAGTCATTAGAGCAGCTGGCAAAGGCCTTTGATGAAGGTGCCGGTGAGACAATGAGCCTTACAAAGGATGATGGACTGGCTGCCATGCAGACCTGCGCTGCACTGGTCTGCGGTAACTGTGGCGGATGCAGCCTTTATGCAGACAGTGAAAAAGAAGACAGTTATTATCTGTATTATCTTTTGCGTATATTTGAACAGAACGGGCGGATCGGCACAGAGGATATGCCGGAGCTTTTTAAGAAGGACTGCCGCAGGAAACGGGATTACTTAGAGCAGTTAAACCGCAGTTTTACCAGGGCTTCCATGAATTTGTCCTGGAAGAACCGCTTTCTGGAAAGCAGGGATGTGGTCATATCCCAGTTCCGTGAGCTGGCAGTGATACTGGAAGAATTTTCCAGGCAGATCGATGAAGCAAAAAATATTACAGAGGAATATAAAGGAGCAGTTAAAAAAGCATTTCGCAGGTATCATATCCTGGTGGACAGTATGCTTTTGCTGGAATATGAAAGCGGGCGCAGGGAGATCTATCTTACGGCAAAGACCACAAACGGACGATGTGTTACTTCCAAGGATGCGGCAGAGCTGATGGAGAGCGTTTTTCCTGATACCACCTGGCTTCCGGCAAAGGACAGCCGCAGTATCATCACACGCAGGTATGAAACAGTGCGGTTTGAAGAAAAAGGAGATTATTATCTTACCTGGGGTGCTGCGGGAGTTCCCAAACAGGGAGAACGCTACTCGGGCGATAATTACAGTTTTTGTGAGCGAGGCAGCTGCCAGGTAATGTTCAGCCTGTGTGACGGAATGGGAAGCGGGGCAGTGGCAGGACAGGAAAGCCGGCGGATCGTGGAACTTTTAGAGGCGCTTTTGGAAGCCGGTTTTGCCCCCAGATCCGCTTTTAAACTGGTAAATACAGTACTCCTTTTAGCAGGAGGAGAACAACACCCGGCAGCGTTGGACGCAGGCTGTATTGATCTGTATACAGGCGCCCTGGAAGTATTCAAACTGGGGGCTGCTCCTACTTTTGTAATGGGAGAAGAAGGCATACAGGTGTTAAAAGCAGGCCAGGTACCGGCAGGCGCTTTAGGGCAGGCAGAACCGGTCCTTCTTTCACAGAAATTATGGGACGGGGACAGGCTTATTATGGTGACGGACGGTGTTTTAGACGCCCTTCCGGGAGAAGATAAGGAACAGGTCATGGGGCAGTTTTTAGAAAGTCTGGAGGAAATGCCGCCTCAGGATATGGCAGAGCGGATCCTGGAGTTTGCCCTTTCTTTTGTTCCCGGGGCAAGGGATGATATGACAGTTCTTACTGCGCAGGTGTGGAAACGGTAATATTGCATATGCAATGCAAGAACAGCGGCAGGATAAGGTTGTGTAACAAAAATAAAGAGCCCCTTGCGTATGGGGAAGGATATGGGTATAGTAAGAGTGGACATGATCTTTAAGGGTCATGTAAGCAAGACAGAAACGGAAATGAACATACTATGGAGAAACTGGAGTATACAGTCAGGCAGACGATCTGCCGGTATCATATGCTGCAGCCCGGTGATCAGGTGGTCATCGCGCTGTCCGGAGGGGCAGACTCTGTCTGCCTTTTAAGTCTGCTTGCGGATATGAGAGAGGAAATGGGGCTGAAACTGAGGAGTCTTCATGTCCATCACGGACTGCGGGGAGAAGAAGCGGACCGTGATGGGGATTTTTCCATAAAGATCAGTGAAGCTTTGGGTGTCCCCTGTCATATGATAAAAGCAGAGGTAAAAAAATATGCATCCCAGACGGGGATGTCGGAAGAAGAAGCAGGAAGGATCCTGCGTTATAAAGCCCTGGAGGAAGAAGCAGGGGCCTGGGAAGGAGAAAACGGTCAGACAGTAAAGATCGCAGTGGCTCATCACAGCAGGGATCAGGCGGAGACCATACTTTTAAACCTGTTTCGGGGCAGCGGTCTTGGCGGTTTAAAAGGGATCCCCTATGTGAGAGATCGTATTATACGCCCTATGTTGGATGTTTCCAAAGAAGATATCATCCCTTATCTTGAAAAAAAACGGTTAAAATGGGTTAATGATTCCAGTAATGACACAGACCATTATGCCAGAAACCGTGTCCGTTCCCACATTCTTCCGGCGATCAAAGAAGAAATCAATCCGGGAGCAGAGGCAGGAATACGCCGTGCCGGGTATCTGGCAGGAATGGCAGATGTGTATCTGAAAAAACAGGCAGATCAGTGGGTGCAAAAATATGTAAAAGAGGAAGAGCATACCTGGATGATCCCGGAAGGACCTTTTAAAGAGGCAGATCCGGTGATCCGCCTTTACAGTGTTATGGAACTTTTAAAAACAGCAGCCGGGTGTGCAAAGGACCTGGGACTGGTCCATGCAGAACAGGTAGAAAAACTTGTTGACCTTCAGACCGGGCGGAAGGTGTCTCTTCCTTATGGACTGGAAGCCCGAAAAGTATACGGCGGGATCAGCCTCCAGGCAGTAAAAAAGGAGCCTTTGGAGGAAAGAATAAAAAATCCCCTTCCGGAGCTTTCTTTTGAGGTTTTTTCTTATGAAAAAGCAATGGAATTTCCCAAAAAGACGTATACGAAATGGTTCGACTGTGATAAAATAAAGGGTACGCCCGTTGTCAGAACCAGGCAGACCGGGGATTATATCACCCTGGAAAATGGCAGTCGCAAACCATTAAGACGCTTTATGATCGACGAAAAAATACCTGCAGATAAAAGGGATGAAATAGCCCTGTTAGCAGATGGGGACCATATCATGTGGATCATAGGCAGGCGGATCAGCAGTTATTATAAAATAGGCCCTGATACACGGCGTGTATTACAGGCGAAAGTTTCCCAAAGTACATTATCATAGAAAACGGAGGATAAATCATGGCAGACAAAATTCGTGTATTATTAACAGAAGAAGAAGTAGATAAGCGGATCAATGAAGTAGCAGAGCAGATCAACAAAGATTATGCAGGCAAGAGCGTTCACCTGATCTGTATTTTAAAGGGTGGTGTATTTTTTACCTGTGAACTGGCAAAGAGACTGAACATGCCGGTTTCCATGGACTTTATGTCCGTATCCAGTTACGGCGCAGGCACTGTGTCCAGCGGTGTGGTAAGGATCATCAAGGACTTAGATGAACCGTTAGAGGGAAAGAATGTCCTGATCGTAGAAGATATCATCGATTCCGGCCGTACCCTGGCTTACCTGATCGAAGTATTAAAGCAGAGAGGACCGAAGGATATCCATCTTTGTACCCTTCTTGACAAGCCGGAGCGCCGTGTAAAGAAGCAGGTAAAAGTAGATTACACATGCTTTACCATTCCGGATGAGTTTGTAGTAGGTTATGGACTGGATTATGACCAGAAATACCGCAACCTTCCTTATATCGGAGTAGTAGAGCAGGATCAGGAAGAGACACAGGAATAATTCCGGGTCCTAAAATTAAGGAGGCAATTCGTTGAAACAGCAACAGACATTCAGAGGTTTTATGTTTATTATCCTGATGCTGATCCTTCTTATGCTTGCGCTGCGTTTTCCTTATGCAAGGCAGGCACAGACGGTAACAGCCCAGGAATTTGAGCAGATCTTGGGAAGCGGAAACGTGGCAGAGGCAGTGATCAGCCCAAATCCCCAGACACCAAGCGGGTATGTGACAGTTACACTGGCAAATGGCCAGACAGTCCGCCAGAACGTATCTGACGTAAAAGATGCAGAGCAGCTTTTAAAGGACAATAGCATTGATTATTCCATGGAGGATGTACCTCAGGAGAATACCCTTCTTACTGTGGTAATGCCTTTCATGCTTTCCATCGTAGTAGTGGTAGTGATCGTTACCATGATGAACCGTGGAGCAGCAGGCGGCGGTTCCAATGCCAGAATGATGAACTTTGGCAGAAGCCGTGCAAAACTCAGCCGTGACAGCAAGGTGAATTTCACCAATGTAGCTGGTCTGGAAGAGGAAAAAGAGGAGCTGGAAGAAGTAGTGGATTTCTTAAAAAATCCTCAGAAATACACCAGCGTAGGTGCACGTATCCCTAAGGGAATGCTTTTAGTAGGCCCTCCAGGAACCGGTAAGACCCTTCTTGCAAAGGCAGTAGCCGGAGAAGCGGGAGTTCCATTTTTTTCCATTTCCGGTTCTGATTTTGTAGAAATGTTCGTAGGTGTGGGCGCTTCCCGTGTCCGCGACCTGTTTGAAGAAGCAAAGAAAAATGCACCATGTATCGTTTTCATTGATGAGATCGATGCAGTGGCCCGTCGCAGAGGTACCGGAATGGGCGGCGGACATGATGAGAGAGAGCAGACATTAAACCAGTTACTGGTTGAGATGGATGGTTTCGGTGTCAATGAAGGCATTATCGTTATGGCTGCGACTAACCGTGTGGATATCCTTGATCCGGCGATCCTTCGTCCGGGACGTTTTGACCGTAAGGTGGCTGTAGGCCGCCCGGATGTAAAGGGAAGAGAAGAGATCTTAAAGGTACATTCCAAAGAAAAGCCTTTAAGTGAAGACGTAGACCTTCGCAGAGTAGCCCAGACAACAGCCGGATTTACAGGTGCAGATCTGGAAAACCTGATGAATGAGGCAGCAATCATTTCCGCAAGAGACAACCGCCGTTTTATCCGCCAGGCAGATATTGACAAGGCATTTGTAAAGGTTGGCATCGGTGCTGAGAAGAAGAGCCGTGTGATCTCTGAGAAAGACAAGAAGATCACTGCTTACCATGAGGCAGGCCATGCGATCCTGTTCCATGTGCTTCCTGATGTAGGTCCTGTGCATACCGTTTCCATTATTCCTACCGGTGTTGGTGCAGCTGGTTATACCATGCCGCTTCCGGAAAAGGATGAAATGTTTAACACAAAGGGTAAGATGCTTCAGAACATTATGGTAGACCTGGGCGGACGTATTGCAGAGGAGATCATCTTTAAAGATGTGACCACCGGTGCTTCCCAGGATATCAAGCAGGCAAGCAAGCTTGCAAGAGCCATGGTCACCCAGTATGGTATGTCTGATCGTGTGGGAATGATCCAGTATGGCAGTGATGAGGACGAAGTATTTATCGGCCGTGATCTGGCACACACCAAGTCCTACGGAAACGAGATCGCAGATGTGATCGACGAAGAAGTAAAGCGGATCGTAGATGAATGCTACACCAAGGCGAAAAATATCATTCTGGAACATGAAGATGTACTTCATTCCTGTGCAGCCCTTCTCATCGAAAAAGAGAAGATCGGACAGGAAGAATTCGAGGCTTTGTTTAAAAATCACGAACCTGTCATGCACAATGATGGTGAGATGTAAAAATACAGCAAAAAGCAGCTGTTAAAATTGACAGCGAAAAACCGTGAAAAAAATATATCTTTGTGCACACTTTTGTGGGGAGTTATGCTATTATAATAGATGTAACCCACCAATACATTATATAGTTTTTGCTACACCCCATAAGAAACGAAATACCTTCTCCTGAAAAGCCTGGCTACCCCGCCAGGCTTTTCGCATATCTGGATATGTGGAAAAAAATGGAAAATAAAGAGAAGAAAGTTAATAACCGGTATACCGGTGTGTTGCATATTTGAAAAAATTGATTTAAAATAATTATGGATTTAATAATAAATATAAAAGAGGAAAAACCTGTGAAAAATAATATTCAGATAAACAGGGATGCCCTGTTTTCAGCAGAAACTCAGGATTACCGTATGCCTGCAGAGCCGGATATTCATGATAAAGTTGTGGTGAGAATGCGCACGGCAAAGGATGATGTGGATCATGTTTATTATATAGAGGGAAAGAAAGAGACAGAGATGAAAAAAACTGTCTCAGATACTCTTTTTGATTATTATGAGCACACAATGACAGCAGGAGAGGAACAGATCCTGTATCATTTTAAAATAGTAAAGGGAACAGAAGTCTGTCAGTATAACCGTCTGGGAGTTTCTGATCAGGACACGGACCAGTTTGATTTTAAGATCACACCTGGTTTTCACACTCCGGACTGGGCAAAAGGTGCCGTGATGTACCAGATCTTTGTAGACCGCTTCTGCAATGGAGATCCGACCAATGATGTACAGTCCTGTGAGTATGTCTATATTGGCAAACCGGTTTACCAGGTAAAAGACTGGAGCAGAAATCCTTCTACTATGGACGTAGGCTGTTTTTACGGCGGCGACCTTCAGGGCGTGTGGGACAAACTGGACTATATCAAGAGCCTGGGCGTAGAAGTTATTTATTTAAACCCGGTATTCGTATCCCCGTCCAACCATAAATACGACTGCCAGGATTATGAACATATTGATCCTCATTTTGGAAAGATCGTAAAAGACGGCGGTTCCATGGTGGATCAGAATGCTGCGGATAACACAAAAGCAGAGCGGTATGTAGTGCGCTCCGCAGATCGTGAAAACCTGGAAGCCAGTGATGCCTTTTTTGCGGAATTCGTAAAAGAAGTACACAACCGCGGCATGAAGGTGATCTTAGACGGTGTGTTCAATCACTGCGGATCCTTTAATAAATGGCTGGATGCAGAGCAGATCTATGAGCGTTCCGGTGATTATGAGCCAGGGGCCTATATTTCCAAGGACAGCCCTTATCACAGCTTTTTCCATTTTCATGACAACAGTGATAAAGCATGGCCTTACAACCGCACCTATGACGGATGGTGGGGGCATGATACCCTGCCAAAGCTGAATTATGAAGGCTCTGATAAATTAGTTGAGTATATTTTAAATGTGGCAAAAAAATGGGTGTCTCCGCCTTACAGCGTAGATGGCTGGCGTCTGGATGTAGCGGCAGATCTGGGACATACAGCAGAATATAATCACGCTTTCTGGAAAAAATTCAGAAAGGCGGTAAAAGAGGCAAATCCCCAGGCACTGATCCTTGCAGAGCATTACGGCGACCCGTCCGGCTGGCTTCAGGGAGATGAGTGGGACTCTATTATGAACTATGATGCCTTTATGGAGCCGGTCACATGGTTCCTGACAGGTATGGAAAAGCACAGTGACAGCTATAATGGCGGTCTTTACGGAAATGGACAGTCTTTCTTTGATGCCATGGCTTATCATATGAGCCGGATGCAGACCAACACGGTGTTTACAGCCATGAACCAGCTGTCAAATCACGACCACTCCCGCTTCCTTACAAGGACCAACCAGGTAGTAGGCCGTATCGGAAGTATGGGACCGGAACGTGCTTCTGAAAATGTAAAGAAATGTGTTATGAGAGAGGCGGTCATGATTCAGATGACCTGGCCGGGTGCTCCTACACTGTATTACGGCGATGAGGCCGGTGTGTGCGGCTGGACCGATCCGGACAGCAGAAGAACTTATCCATGGGGAAGAGAAGACCTGGAATTAATGGAATTCCACCGTTATATGGCCGGTATCCACAAACGTCTTCCTGCACTGCGAAAAGGCGCTGTAAAGCCATTATTTGCGGCAAACCAGCAGATTGCCTATGGCCGTATGTGGGACAGATACCAGACAGTGACAGTTATTTCCAATTTGCCACAACCGTCTGCGATAGAAATTCCGGTATGGCAGTTAGGCATCACAGATGAAGATATTATGGGACGTCCTATTATAACAACAGAGGACGGCTACAATGCAGGAATTTTATTCTACCATGTAAAAGACGGTATTTTGAAAGTAAGAATGCCTGCATACAGCGGTGCGGTCTTTGCTTCCCATCCGGAAGATTTTTATCCGGTGCTTCCATCTCGTTTTGTAGAAGAGGGAGAAGAAGAGGCAAGGGAAAAAGAGCAGCTTGAGAAAGCTGCGGAAGCATAAAAAGATATAAAAGAGCATATAAAAGAAGCAGACTCCGGTTTTGCTGGGAGTCTGCTTCTTTTGCAGTTATTGTGGCAAGACGAAACGAAATTTGCCACGCTGTTTACAAAAAAAGAACAGAACCAATCAGGTTCTGTTCCAAAAGCTGCCGTAGACCGGAATCGAACCGGTACGGGTATCACTACCCACGGGATTTTAAGTCCCGGGCGTCTGCCAGTTCCGCCACTACGGCATATTCTTTTTTCATACATACCTATTGCTGAAATCAGGCGCATACGTGCAAGCACTGTCGCTCTTAGCAGGTATGTAAATGGGCGAAGGTGGATTCGAACCACCGAAGGCAGTGCCAGCAGATTTACAGTCTGTCCCCTTTGGCCACTCGGGAATTCGCCCATGGCTTTTTCAAGCAGTAATGATGATACCATAGAAAAAAGGAAAAATCAATACTTTTTTTGAAAAAAATTTACGGAATTCTTTGACTGATAATGTTTATCATGGACGAATGGCCCTGCATATGGTATAATTCATAAGATAGGCGTATTCCATTCATTTTTGGGTACGATTGGAGGAAGACTATGGATGAGAAAAGGAAGGTGCGGGGGAACTTCCGCATTTATCTTCAGTGGCCCATTTTTTTATCGGTCCTGATGGTCCTGCTGACAGCTGCTGTGGGGGCAGTTTCATTAAGAGCAGGCATTATAGTTTCATTTTTTACTCTTATCTATATTGGAATAGCGTTATGGATCTACTTTTCCAGAAGAAAGGGCATTCTTGCAGGACTGATCGCATTTTCACAGGCCTACGACAAGAGCAAAAGTAAATTTCTGGAAGAAATGCTGGTGCCTTACTGTGTGGCGGATATAGCAGGTCGTATTTTGTGGATGAACCAGGAAATGGAAGCCATTCTTGGGGATGATAAAGCAACCATCAAAAACATTACCCAGATGTTTCCGGATGTCACAAAGGAAATGCTTGCCACCGGTGGAGAAACTGTAAGTATCCACAGCTCTTTTAAAGGTAAGAAGTACCGTGTGGACATGAAAGAGATCCATACAGAAGAGGCTCAGGCAGCGGCAGCTGACTGTGGACTGGATGAGGAAAATTCCCTGGTAACAGCCATTTATCTGATCGATGAGACTCAGATGCTGTTATATAAGCAGCAGATCAATGACCAAAAACTGGTAGCCGGTCTTATTTATCTGGACAATTATGATGAGGCGCTGGAAAGCGTTGAGGAAGTACGCCGTTCTCTTTTAACAGCTTTGATTGATCGAAAGATCAGCAAGTATATTTCTTCCATGAACGGTATTGTAAAAAGTATTGAGAAGGATAAATATTTCTTTGTGATCAAGCAGCAGTATGTTGCAAAGATGCAGGATGAGCGTTTTTCCATTCTGGAAGATGTAAAAACAGTCAATATCGGTAATGACATGGCAGTCACTTTAAGTATCGGTATTGGTATGAACGGTGAAAGTTATGCACAGAATTATGATTATGCAAGAACTTCCATCGATATGGCACTTGGCCGCGGCGGTGACCAGGCAGTTGTAAAGGACTCCGATAAGATCCTTTATTACGGCGGAAAAGCCCAGCAGATGGAAAAGACCACCCGTGTAAAGGCCCGTGTGAAGGCACATGCTTTAAAAGAGCTGATGGATAATAAAGACCGTCTGCTGATCATGGGACACAGGATGGCAGATATTGATGCTTTCGGTGCGGCAGTTGGTATTTACCGTATTGCCATGTCCATGAATAAAAAGGCAAATATCGTACTCAATGATGTAACTTCTTCTGTACGTCCTATGATGGAACGTTTCCAGAACAATCCGGAGTACCCGGATGATATGTTCTTAAACGGTGCCAAGGCTGCGGAGCTGGTGGATGCAGGTACTATGCTGGTGGTTGTGGACGTAAACCGCCCAAGTATTACCGATGAACCGAGCCTGCTGCGTCTGATCCGGACCATTGTGGTTCTGGACCATCACCGTACCAGCAGCGAGGTGATCGACAATGCGGTTCTTTCTTATGTAGAGCCATATGCTTCTTCTGCCTGTGAAATGGTTGCGGAAGTATTGCAGTATATTGCAGACGGCATTAAAGTAAGGCCCTGTGAGGCAGATGCCATGTATGCAGGTATCGTGATCGATACCCAGAATTTTACCAACCAGACAGGCGTGCGTACCTTTGAGGCGGCAGCATTCCTTAGAAGAAGCGGCGCGGATGTAACAAGAGTGCGCAAGCTGTTCCGTGAAAATATGGTGGATTACCAGGCAAAGGCAGAGGCAGTAAGGGCGGCAGAAGTTTATATGGACGCATTTGCCATCAGCGTCTGCCCGGCAGAAGGTCTGGACAGCCCGACGATCATCGGTGCCCAGGCGGCTAATGAGCTTCTTGAAATCAAGGGCATCAAGGCTTCTGTGGTACTTACTGATTACAATAATACCATTTATTTCAGCGCGAGATCTATTGATGAGGTAAATGTTCAGGTCATGATGGAAAAACTGGGTGGCGGCGGCCACAGGACCATTGCAGGTGCCCAGATGCAGGGTGTTACCATTGAAGAAGCCAAGGAGCGCCTGAAAGCGGTTATCCGTCAGATGATGGATGAAGGTGATGTGTCTTAACAGACAGTATCAAAGATATTCAGAGATATAAGATATAGAGATATTCAGATGATATAGAAAGGAAGTTTTGTAAAATGGAAATCGTATTATTAGAAGATGTAAAGGCATTAGGTAAAAAAGGACAGGTTGTAAAGGTAAATGACGGTTACGCACGCAACTTCATCCTTCCAAAGAAATTAGGCGTAGAAGCAACCTCCAAGAACTTAAACGACTTAAAGCTTCAGAAAGCAAATGACGCAAAGATCGCAGCTGAGCAGCTGGCAGCAGCTAAGGAACTGGCTGAGAAGTTAAACAATGCTTCTGTGACTGTTTCTATCAAGGCTGGCGAAGGCGGAAGAGCTTTCGGTGCTGTTTCTTCTAAGGAGATTGAGAAGGCAGCTAAGGATCAGTTAGGTCTGGAGATCGACAAGAAGAAGATCGTATTAAACACACCGATCAAGGCAATCGGAAGCTTTGAGGTATCTGTAAAGCTTCACAAAGAAGTAACTGCAAAACTGGCGGTTAAGGTAGTAGAAGCATAAAGATAACACAGTCCGGGAACACTACCCGGAAATGTAAGGAGATAAGTTTATGGAAGAGACCCTGATCAAGCGGGTGCTTCCTCACAGTATAGAGGCGGAACAGTCTGTTATAGGTTCTATGTTAATGGACAGGGAAGCGGTAATCGCTGCATCGGAGATCATCACGGGCAGCGATTTTTATCAGCAGCAGTACGGGATCATGTTTGATGCCATGGTGGAACTGTTCAATGAAGGAAAGCCGGTAGACCTGGTCACACTTCAGGACCGTTTAAAGGAGAAGGATGTTCCGCCGGAAGTCAGCAGCCTGGATTTTGTCCGGGATATCATTACCATTGTGCCTACATCAGCCAATGTTAAATCCTATGCTACGATTGTCAGTGAGAAAGCAGTTCTGCGCCGGCTTATAAAGACAACAGAAGAGATCGCAAATACCTGTTATGCAGGAAAAGAGCCACTGGAAAATATTCTGGCGGATACGGAAAAATCTATTTTTGACCTGCTCCAGAACAAGGGCGGACAGGAATTTGTACCCATCAAGCAGGTTGCCATCAATGTTCTGGAAAAGATCGAGGATGCATATAAAAACCAGGGAACGGTTACCGGTATCCCTTCCGGATTTATTGATCTGGATTATAAACTGTCCGGTTTCCAGCCTTCCGATTTTATCCTGATCGCAGCCCGTCCTTCTATGGGTAAAACGGCTTTTGTCTTAAATGTAGTTGACTATGTTTCTGTGCGTAAGAACCTGCCCTGTATGGTATTCAGTCTGGAAATGTCAAAGGAACAGCTGGTAAACCGTATGCTTTCCATGGAGTCCAATGTAGACTCCCAGAAGCTGCGTACAGGTACGCTGACAGACTCTGACTGGGATGCGGTTGTGGAAGGTATCGGCATTATCGGTAATTCCAAGCTGATCATTGATGATACACCGGGTATTTCCATTTCTGAGCTGCGTTCCAAGTGCAGGAAAATGAAGCTGGAATATGGCTTAAGTATTGTTATCATTGACTACTTACAGTTGATGAGCGGAAGCCGCAAAGGGGGAAATGACAACCGTCAGCAGGAAATTTCCGATATTTCCCGTTCTTTAAAGGCACTGGCAAGAGAACTTCATGCCCCGGTCATTGCCCTGTCCCAGCTGTCCCGTGCCTGTGAGACACGTACAGACCACAGACCTATGCTTTCCGACCTTCGAGAGTCCGGAGCCATCGAGCAGGATGCGGACGTTGTTATGTTCTTATATCGTGATGATTATTATAATAAAGATACGGAACATCCAAATGAGGCCGAAGTTATTATCGCCAAACAGCGAAACGGCCCTATCGGTACTGTAAACCTGATCTGGAAACCGGAGTACACCAAGTTTGTAAATGCAGTGCGTCCTCAGGGTGGAAATCAGGAAGGATAATGTATATGATCTGGCACTTGTATCAGTTGATGCAGGTGCCATTTATATTTTTAGTCATAATAGTCATTCTCAACGCATACATTGATAATAAACAGCGGCAAAAGGGCTGCAGTTAATCAGAATGATACGTGTTGTGAAGGAGAGAATGGCTATGGATGAAGTACATTATCTTATATCGGATGCATCCAGAAAGGTGGATGTGGAAGCCCATGTATTAAGGTACTGGGAGGAGGAGTTAGAACTTGCGATCCCACGGAATGAAATGGGACACAGGTATTATACGGATTTTCATATCCGGCTGTTTAAGCAGGTTAAAAATCTGAAGGAAAAAGGGTATCAGTTAAAGGCGATCAAACATGCTTTAGAACAGATAAAAAAGGACGGAAAGCTGGAAGGCGAACTGACAGATGAGATTTTAGAGCAGGATATGGATGCTGCTTTAAAAGAACTTAAGGAAGAAGAGAAAGAGGAAAATACAGCTATGGTAAGCACATCTGCAGATGGAAGTCCGCTGCCTGTAAGCGCAGAAGAGAAAATGGCCCAGTTTCAGCAGATGATGAACCTGATCATTGGACGGGCCCTTGAGGTAAACAATGAAAAACTGAGTCAGGATATCAGCTGCCTGGTAAAACAGCGGCTGGCAGGTGAATTGGAACTTCTTCTTCAGGAGTCCGGCCAGAAGGAAGAGGAACGTTTTCGTCTCCTGGATGAAACCATCCGTTCCTTCCAGAAAGCAGGACAGGAGGAAGCTGCTGCAACAAAAGTGCCATTTTTTAAAAGAAAACGCTTTGGACGGGGGGCTAAGAAGCTTTTTCACAGGGAAAAGAGAAGTTAAAGAAAATAAGAAAAATAATAAAAACAAAGAAAAAGAAGGACAAGCCAGGGAGCGCTGTTATGGAAGCTGTTTCTGGTTTGTCCTTT
>ULLW01005260.1_pt1 | contig 23524 bp, 25 predicted proteins | sample 1951511 | NCBI WGS metagenome assembly ULLW01 (sample SAMEA4835536, study PRJEB28245) | human gut metagenome | biome: gut microbiome; material: fecal sample | place: Denmark | collected 2008
CGGTACCTCAGTTTTCAGTCGGTTTCCAGTAAACGGGATGTGGGAAAGCAGGTGGTTGGATATTATCAGCCAGACAGGCCGGATCTCATCACGGAAAACCGACCTAGAAAGCCAGTGTTTGGTGGATTCTTATATTTCTACGGTGCTGCGATCTGTCTGTTTTTCGGCATTGTGACATTTACTGGAATGTGATGGCCAGATGTTGATATCATATAGGGCGCGATTTATAGTAATATATTCCTGTAATATTTTAATGAAGCATTAAACAACTTTTTTGACGAACGCACATTATTTTGTTGTAATTTAATGTGTGTTCGTCATTTTTGATTGACATTCACACATTATTTCTGCATAATATAATGTGTGAATGTTAAAGCGAGGTGAGAAACATGACCACCAGGGAAAAAATAGAAGAACTGCTGGAAGCATCGAAGGATGGTACAATCTCCACATCCCAGGTGACGGAAGCCGGACTTCACCGCGGCATTCTGCAGGAGTATGTTAAGAGCGGTGAAATGTACCGTTTTGGCCGCGGCCTGTATGTGCTGAGCAATGTGTGGGAGGACGATTTTTACCTTTTGCAGCGTAAGTACGGACGCGGAATCTATTCCCATGATACCGCACTGTACCTGCTAGGTTATTCGGATCGTACCCCGGCGAAATATACGATGACCTTTCCGAAAGGCTACAATGCGCCGTCTTTGAAACAAGAGAACTTGATCATCAAACGCGTTGTGCCTGAAAATTATGAGTTTGGGCAAATTCAAATTAAATCTCCGTCCGGTAATCCGATTCGCGTTTATGATTTGGAGCGGACGCTATGTGATATCCTGCGCGGCAGCGGCAGCGATATCCAGATTGTCAGTGAGGCTATGAAACGCTATGCGGCCTCCAAAGACAAAAATATTCACAAACTGATGAAGTACGCAGATCAGCTTCGCGTAAAGCCGAAGGTCCTGCGTTATATGGAGGTTCTCTTATGATTACAAAAAATCCAATGCAGTTAAAAGCCTTTATCAAAAATAAGGCAGCAGAAAAGCATATTTCAGCACAGCTTGTCATGCAGAACTATATGCTCGAGCGACTGCTGGAACGAATTTCGCTTTCACCCTATAAAAATAATTTCATTCTCAAAGGCGGTTTCCTGATTTCTGCTATTGTAGGGCTGGATACGCGGGCAACCATGGATCTGGACACGACAATCAAAGGGTTCACTTTGACCCATGAAGCAATCCGGAAAATTTTTACAGATATCTGCGATGTACAGATAGCCGACGATGTGCAATTTGAGGTTGTCGGAATTTCTGATATCCGGGAAACGGATGATTATCCTGGCATCCGGGTTGGGCTGAAAGCGAACTATCCGCCAATCAGTGTACCGCTGACGGTGGATGTCACTACAGGCGACATGATAACGCCCCGTGAGGTGGAATATACATTCTCCATGCTGTTTGATGATCGCCAGATCAGTATTCTTGCCTACAATCTTGAAACGGTGCTGGCGGAAAAGCTGGAAACCGTGCTGTCCCGCAACATTGCAAACACCCGTCCGAGAGATTATTATGACATACATATCCTGTATGCGCTGCGCGGGGAAGAGTGTGATAAAGAAACACTACGCCAGGCTCTGGAACGGACAACAAAAAAGCGCGGCAGCGGAGCGATTCTTACGGACTACATGGAAATCTTGAAAGAAATCCGGGAAAGCGATACCCTTCGGAAGCTGTGGGAAAAATACAGACGCGAATATGATTACGCTAAGGATATTTCCTTTGAGGATACTTGTAATACCGTTCAGGAAATTATGAATGCAATCATGTTGTAAGCATTGCAAGGCGTAGCCTTATGGCAAAGGAAACGAGAGCAAGTATTAAAGTAAAAAGCAGGAAACAGAGGAGAGGAAATGCTTGTAAAAGAACTGATCAGCAGAATTGATACGAAAGACACACCCATATTTTTCATGAAATACCATTGCCAAATCATGATTATTGTTATGCAATCACTATAGCAGCATCTGAATTGGCAGTATTGAGAAAACGGCCATCATCCGGCATTAAAGATGAGGAACTAGGAGTTCACCTGGTGAATGCTGAATTACAAGAGGTATACGATAGCTATTGCCAAAGAAATCCGGTTGCAGTTAATGAAACCTGTTCTATGCTCTTTGAAAGATGCTCAGTACCGGCTGAAAAGAAAGTATACGCATATGTACTTTTTACGATTCTTCATGAAATCGGACATTGGCAGAATCTGATACAATCTGGTTTGTCAAGCATGGATTATTGGAAAAAATATGAAGCCGGTAGGGATTTTATATGGATGGATTTTCAATGTGAATACTTTGTTTGTAAAAACGATATTCAGCGTCAAAAAACTCTTGCACGCTTTAACGAGAAGTATCGAAATCTGCCATCCGAAAGATTTGCTGATGAATATGCAATTCGGGAATTATCGCAATATCTGTAAAATATGTGGGTGCGGTAGCCTTTATTGATTTCTGTATTAATTTAGGCATAGCACTTGATATATTAGCCAATTTAACATATAATAGAATTAGCTAATAGAGAGAGGTGATTTTATGATTACTGCTACCGCAACAGCAACAGAAATGCAGAATAATTTTGGTCGTTACCTGAACCTTGTGATGTCTGGACAGGAAATTATCGTAACAAAGAATGGAAAAGAAGTTGGAAGGTTTATTCCAAAAGAGGCTGCTGTATCTTACCTGACAGATTCTCTTACTGGAATTCTAAAAGAAAAAAATGATCTGGCTAAGATTAAAGAGGAGGACTTGAAAGCAAAGTATGGTATTGTTGATTGATGCCAATATACTACTGGATGTTCTGATGAATCGCAAGGAATTTGTAACTGATTCTTCCATGATTTGGAAACTCTGTGAAACTGAACAGGCAAAAGGATATATTTCCGTGCTGACCTATGCAAATATAATGTATATAATGAGAAAACAGTTAACACCAGAAAAGATTGAGGAAGTATTTCATAAGCTGAATTTGATTTTTGAGTTTGCAGATTTTAGTCCGATGATTTTGGAAAAATCCGTGAATATGAAATGGTCAGACTTTGAAGATGCGGTACAAGGTGCAACTGCGGAAGCGATTCATGCTGACTATATAGTAACGCGAAATATAAAAGATTTTGTGAAAAGCAAGGTTGTTGCATTTACACCGGGCGAATTGCTGGCAAGATTATAAAATATCGGTAAAATAGAGCAAGGGCGGAAAGATGCGTCCTTGCTTTTTAATCCTTGGGAATATATGTACGGCAGAAGTTAAAATCAAATGAAGTGAACCGCGTTACCTGAACCCTACGATGTCTGGGCAGGGGATTATCGTAACAAAGAATGAGAAAGAAGTCGGAAGGTTTATTCCGAAAAAGATAGCAGTATCTTATCTGGCAAATTCCATTACGGAAATTTACTTTGGAAAGTTTTAATGTACAATTTTTAACGATATTGAACTTGATATAATATATTAGCTCGTATACAATTAAATCATAATGTTGAAAAACGGCACACCGCATTCTCGTTACTTTAGTGATGAGTTAGGTGTGCCAAATTTTTTAATAAACACAGAACAAATGTTTGCCATATAAAGAAACATATGGTATAATATAAATATGGAAAAAGATATATTTACTATTAAAGAAAGTACACTTTCATATGGTAGAGGATATGTGTATTCTTTACAGTATCATCTTGTCTGGTGCACGAAATACAGAAAACAGGTTCTGAAAAATGGATTAGATGCAGAATGCAAAAAAATGTTATATGAACTTGCGGAGGAATACCGATTTCAGATTCTTGCGATGGAGGTTATGCCGGATCATATTCATTTACTTTTGGACTGTAAGCCACAGTTTTTTATATCAGATATGATCAAAATTATGAAAGGAAATCTGGCGCGTCAGTTGTTTCTTTCGCATCCAGAATTAAAACGGGAACTGTGGGGAGGACATTTGTGGAATCCATCGTATTGTGCAGTTACTGTAAGTGATCGAAGCAGAGATCAGGTAATGGCGTATATTGAGGGGCAAAAAGAAAGGGAAAAAAGAAAGTAAAGGTGCTTTATGCAGATTGTATCCAGCTATGGTGTAGAGGTCAAAAAACAGAATATACCAATCCGCCATACGCTGGATATTTTCCGGAAGGCAGTTTCCTACCTGATTGGGGTGTATGCAGAGAATTGGGAAGAACTTTCAAAAATCGGAAATACACAGAAGCGCTTTAATGAAGCCGAACATCTGGTACATGAAACGAAAAAGAATCGTGCCAGATTTGCGTTTGACCGCCATTTTCCCAAAATGCCATCCTATTTGAGAAGAGCGGCCATTCAGCACGCGCTTGGAAGTATATCCTCCTATCAGACACGGCTGAGTTTGTGGGAAAAGGGAGGCTTGAGCGGAAAACCGAAGCTGACCTGCGAGAATCATGCGATGCCGGTATTTTATCGTGATGTAATGTACAAGGAAGCAGAAAACGGAGAAGATGTGGCTCATTTAAAGTTATTTGATGGGCGTGACTGGAAATGGTTCCCAGTAAAATTACTCCATACAGATATGGAATATCTGCGAAAAAAATGGAGCGGAGAAAAAGCATCTGCGCCTACTTTGGAAAAGAAACATCATAAATATTTTCTTCGATTTTCTTACACAGAGGAAACAATCTTATCAAAAACAGTGGTAAAAGAACAAGTGGTATGCAGCGTTGACTTGGGAATGAATACGGATGCGGTCTGCAGTATTATGTGTGCAGATGGCACTATCCTGGGGCGGAAATTTATAAATTTCTCCAGTGATAAAGACCAATTGTATCATGTACTTGGCAGAATCCGTTGTTTTCAACGAGAACATTGCTCCAGACAGGTTCAAAGCCGATGGGCTTATGCAAAAAGGCTGAACATGGAACTGTCCCGTAAAATAGCTGTGGAAATCACGAAATATGCCAGAGAAAATCAGGCGAACGTAATTGTTTTTGAGTATCTGGAAATGCAGGGAAAGATATCCGAGAAAAAGAAGCAGAAGCTTCATTTATGGAGAAAGCAGGATATTCAGAAACTGTGTGAACATCAGGCGCACAGATGTGGAATACGTATCTCACGAGTATCTGCCCGCAACACAAGCCGGTTAGCGTATGATGGAAGCGGAAAAGTGGACAGAAGCACAGAGAATCATAGCCTTTGCAGATTTACAACAGGAAAATGCTATCATTGCGATTTATCTGCTTCGTATAATATCGGTGCCAGATATTTTATCCGGGAATTACTAAAACCCTTACCGGAAACGGAAAGGTCTTCACTGGAGGCAAAAGTTCCTTCTGTGAAGCGTAGAACCTCATGTGTTTATGCAGATTTAAGAAAGCTTTCTGTGGAAATAAACGATTCCAAAGCTGCATAAACACAGGCAGATATACAGTGGATTACCTATCATGTGGAAACCAGCCGTATCCGGCATGGAAAAAGTGCGTATCCGCACAAATTCTAAGTTACAGGCGTATCCGCCGATATTTAGTCTTGCTGCTTAAAGCAGCCGAGAAGCACGTGACTTTAGTCATGTGAGGTTCACTAACGTAGCCGTATATGGATATGACACAATTATGGCATTATTCGGCGGGGCCGTGTTTGCACAGGGAGGCGCAGCTCTGGCGGTGGCGATTAAGTCAAAGGATGCGACGTTCAAATCCCAGGCATTGTCTGCATCATTCACTGCGCTGCTAGGTATTACAGAACCGGCTATGTTTGGCGTAAATCTAAGGTTAAAAAGGCCAATGATCTGTGCATGTATAGCTGGGGCTATTGGAAGTGCAGTAGCCGGATTTTTTGGCTGCCGGGCAGTTTCATTCGCCCTTCCTGCTCTAACGACACTATCTTTATTTATGGGACATGCTTTTGTTCCATTCCTTGCGTCGCTGGCAGTTTCGTTCGGTTTAGCGTTTCTATTCACAATGGCAGTCACTATTCCAGATTTGCAATGAGTCTAAATGAAAAGAATATTTGGATTTGAAATTTTTAGAGAAAGTATGAGGGAACAACAATCAACAGACTGTTGCCCCTTTATCTTTACTTCTTAGCTGTTTTATTATCAGCCTTATAGGTGGACTGTAAAATTTTTAAAACATTACTGCTGATTATCAGCCTCAGCTATTTTAGATACTGCAGAAATAAAAGTATCGCGCTTTTTTTCCCAACGAACATCGGAAAGTGGTGATAATCCAAATTCCCGTAATACTACACCTTTAAACGAACACAATTTTTCCCTGATATCTTTAAAAATAAGTGGCCGAAATAAGTATGCTAATTATAAAAATATCCAGAAGAAGTAAAAATACTTCTTCTGGATATTTTGTGTATTAGGAAGTAAGCTCATTTTATATCAACGTCTTCTTTTTTCTTTTTCAAGAACTCGTTTAGCTATCATGATGAAATTCAGTTTAAAGTTATCTTCCGTATCGTTCACATCAAGGCCGGTTTTTGTTTTTATCTGTTTTAATGCATTTGTGACCTCGTCCGTACTGATATTTAATGCAGCAGCAGTCTGAGGGATCTGTTCTTTGCATTTATAGTATTTTCCAAGGATAGTCTGCTCCTGTTCTGTCAGCTGTAAGAGAATAGCATCGATCAGAGAACTGCCATAAGCCAGTACCATGGCGTTGATGGCACTGTATATCTGCATTCCTATATAATCAAGAACTCGACGTTCTTTTTTAAATTTTTCTCCTACATTGACAGCGATAACGCTGTTTTGAAATGTTTTTTCGATACCGTTTAGTCCACTTTCGATGGTTCCGATTCCAATACGTACAAAACCATCAGAAATCTTTTTTGTAAGGATCGGGATTGCAGCCTGCTGGATCTGTTTCTGACAGGAGGACAATTCTTCTTTTGTATGTGCAGCTAATAACATACTGGTACCTTTGTCACATAAGATCATCTGTGGCTGAGGAATGGCTGCATTTAATGGTCCATAAGCTGTAAGATCTGTCAGCTGCTGCATCAGATTGTTTTTCATGTTATAAGAAACGACCATATCAGACGGATACATAAAGGAGATAGCTAAAAAATAGTCCTTATTAATATTCAGGCCAAAAGATCTGCCAATGGATTCCATAAACTGATCATCTTCATAAAAATGGATCGTGATGTTGTTATAAAAAGATGAAAATGTAATTTTGTTATCAGAATTGCTCATGGTAAAACCCTCCTTAAATAGTTAGAAAATTAAAGGTGAATGATAAATAAAAACTGTAATCTTTTGGGAAAGTTATATAATAACTCTGCTGATCTAAAATGTCAATGCAACAAAAAAAGTTTGTTTTAAAGGACAAAAATTATGAAATAAATTTGTCAAAAACAACAAAAAACATATCTTGAAATACATTTAAAACCGACGTAAAATATATTTTTCTCATTAAGATAAGGGGGATTATAAATGGCTAAGGTAAAAGATCTGCTTTGCATTCCTGTACTTAAAGATATCAAGATTCTTGCAGGAAAATCCGGCCTGGACAGGCCGGTGGAGCATGTAACGGTAATGGAAGTGCCGGATATCAAACGGTGGCTGAAGGGAAATGATTTTCTGATCACAAGTTTTTATTCCGTGCGTAAGGGCGTAGAAGAACAGTGCCGGCTGATCGAAGAATTAGCAGATACCTGCTGTTGTGTTGCGGTAAAAACAGGAAGTTATGTAGATAAAATATCAAAAGAGGTTATGCAGAAGGCAGATGAATGCAGCCTGCCACTTCTGGAAATACCATTTCATCTTTCGTATATAGATATTCTGATCAATGTGATGGATCAGATATTCCGGGAAGAGAACACATCTTCTATTTTGGAAAAATATGTAAAGGATATTTTATATGATAACTATACAGATGAGATCTTAATGGCGGAGAGAGGCCGCCTTTTTGGTTTCGATATAGACTCCAGTTGTTTTGTAGCTGTAAATATCTGCTTTCGAAAGCGGTATACACCAACAGAGCAGGAAAAGAAGACACAGCGTTTTTTATGCCAGACACTGCATCACAAACTTCAGGAGGATCCGAAGATATCGGGATGTTATCTGGTTACACTGGACAAAGGATTTCTTTTATTGCTGGAAGGAAAGCAGGAGGAGGAACTGGAATGTAAGCTGGATCAGTATATCTGTGACGAAGAATTATCCGAGTCCTGGAGAAAAGAAAAAAATGTGCTGATGTGTGGAACCGGGACAATAAAAAGAGGACTTCAGGGGATACGTGATTCTTACAGTATGGCTTTTAAAGCAATGAACGTAGGAAGTGTGCTTTACAGGGACAGGATGATCTATAAGTATAAAGATCTTCAGATGTTTTGTGAATTGGAACAGGTTCTGTGTTCTGCGCAGGAAAATGTATTCACGGATATTTTAAAGTCAGTACATAATAAAGAACTGACAGAAACTTTGTATGTGTATTATGAATGCGGGAACAGTATGGAACTGGCAGCACAAAAAATGTATACACATAAAAATACAATTAAATACCGGTTGAACCGTATCCAGGAACTTACGGGAATGGATATGAAACGACCGGATGATAATTTCAGACTTTATCTGGCATTTTTGGCACATAAATTTATAGAGGGTAAATAGAAAGTTGTTATTTTAAACAAAAAATATCGCAAAAAGATTGTTTTTGTAGATATAGTAAACATGTTCCTCCTTAGATACAATAAGATCATCAAATTCGAGGAGGAATTTCGATGGAGAATCGTATTGAAGATGTCCAGTATTGTGAAAAACTGTTTGACAGCTTTTATGATGTTGGATGCACGGAAACAGGGGGCGTGACAAGACTGGGCTATTCAGCACAGGAAGATCAAATGCATGAGGTTTTTGCAGGCCTGGCGAAAGAATTAAACTGTAAGATCCTGAAAGATGAGGTGGGGAATACTTATGCATCCAATGCTAACGGAAAAGAATATTACCTGATCGGCTCTCATCTGGACTCGGTAATTGAAGGAGGCAGATATGACGGTGTTGCAGGCATTATAGCCGGATTAATGGTAATGAGATGGGCCAGGGAAGATGGAGTGAATATTCCTTTACGTGTTGGGGCTTTCCGTTGTGAGGAATCCAGTAATTTTGGCTGTTGTACAATTGGAAGTGGCCTGATTACAAAAGAAATTTATAAACAGGATGTGGGAAGCCTTGTGTCTAAAGCGGGAAAAAGCCTGGAGCAGATATTCAGGGAACGCTCATTAAACCTGCATCCGTCAAGGATCAATGGGGTAAAACAGTATCTGGAACTTCATATTGAACAGGGAAAGGTGCTGGAAGAAGCAGGTACACCGGTAGGAATCGTACAGACGATTGCAGGACCGAGAAGGTTTAAACTGTATCTTCGTGGTATGGCAGAACATTCAGGTGCAACGCCTATGGGTATGCGTTGTGATGCAATGTGTGCTGCATCTGAGATCATACTGGAACTGGAGCGGATCGGAAACCGTGAGGCAGTATATCAGTCAGTTGCTACTGTGGGTGTTGTAAATAATCATCCCAATGCATTGAATGTAATCCCTGGTGAAGTGGAATTAGGAGTAGATATCCGTGGAATTGAGGTATCCAGCCTGGATCGGATCGAACGGGAAATGCGGGAAAGTGCCAGACGGATCTGCAAAAAGCGTGGGATTGAGTATCTGGAAGTGAAAACAAGCGAGATACCGCCTATTGATATGAGCGAGGATGTTCAGAATGGTCTGGAGATGGCAGCCAGAAGACTTGGCGTAAACTGCCGGAGAATGGTCAGCGGAGCAGGGCATGATGCAATGTCTTTTGCCGGTATCTGTAACACAGGTATGGTATTTATCCCCTGTGTAAAAGGTGTTTCACATAACAGAATGGAGTTTGCATCCATTACGGATATATGTGAAGGCGCGCGGGTGATGTATGAATATCTGAAGGAGGAGGCGTCATGATCCTAATCAAAGATGGAAGAGTCGTTGATCCGGAAACAGGTCTGGATGAAACACTGGACCTGATCATTGAAGATGGCCGGATAAAGGAGATTGGAAAATTTTCTGAAAGTGAAAGCTATGAAAAAATTATTTCCGCCAAAGGAAAGATCGTAGCACCAGGGTTGGTTGATATTCATGTACATTTCCGTGATCCAGGATTTACATATAAAGAAGATGTAGAAACAGGAGCCAGGTCAGCAGCTGCAGGCGGTTATACCACAGTAGTCTGCATGGCGAATACAAAACCTGTGATCGACAATGTGGAAGTCCTGAAAGAGCTGGAGAAACGGGAAGAAACACTTCCAATCCATGTTTATAATACGGCAGCTGTAACAATGGGCCTGAAAGGAAAAGAACTTACAGATATGCCGGAACTTTTAAAAGCGGGTGCTATTGGTTTTACAGATGACGGTATTCCGATCAAAGATGAAAAACTGGTAATGGAAGCCATGAAAACAGCGGCACAGCTGGATGTACCTATTAGCTTTCATGAAGAAGATCCAGATCTGATCGGAAATTCGGGAATCAACAGTGGTGAGGTTGCCAGAAAACTTGGTTTAGAGGGAGCACCGGCTCTTGCTGAAGAAGTACTGGTTGCGAGAGACTGCCTGCTGGCACTGCGTACCGGGGCTAAGATCAATATTCAGCATGTCAGCAGTGAGGTTTCCGTACAGATCATACGTCTTATGAAAAAAATGGGAGCGAAGGTTTATGCAGAAGTTACACCACAGCATTTTTCACTGACAGAGGAAGCTGTACTTAGAAAAGGAACTCTTGCAAAAGTAAATCCGCCTTTGCGAACAGAAAAAGACAGATATGCCCTGATCCAGGGATTGAGAGAAGGTGTATTAGATGTGATCGCCACAGATCATGCTCCCCATAGCCCAGAAGAAAAAAACAGGGAACTGAAACAGGCACCAAGCGGCATGATCGGATTGGAAACTGCTTTGGCCCTTGGAATTACAAATCTGGTAAGAAAAGGTCATTTGACCTTATCACAGCTTCTTGAAAAGATGACGGTTATGCCAGCCGGATTGTATGGTATGGAGTGTGGTAATATCAAAAAAGGCGCAAATGCGGATCTGGTCATATTTGATGAGCGTGAGAAATGGAGGGTAGAGCATTTTTGGTCTAAGTCAGAAAATTCCCCATTTATTGGGGAAGAGCTATACGGAAAAGTAAAATATACGATCTGCAGGGGAAAAATCGTATATACAGATGAGGAGGAAAAACATGAATCATAAAAAGATAGGGATCATATTCCTGGTACTGCTGTTACTGGCATTGATACCGTTTCCATTTACAAAAGGACCGCAGGTTTATCTTTTTGGATGGCTTCCAGTCACACTGGTATACTGGTGGGTTTTAATGGTAGCAAATCTGGTGTTTGTATTATGGGTAAGCCATGAGTTTGTAAAGACAAGCAAAAAAGATAAGGGGGAAGAAAACTAATGAGTACAGGACAGATCAGTCTGGGGATCATTATATTTTACCTGGTGGCCATGTTAGTCATTACTGTATGGAATGGACACAAAAAGAAACAGAAAAGTGCAGAGGGCTTTTTCCTTGCAAACCGCGGTGTCAGCTCCGTGCTTCTGCCTCTGACCATGATCGCGGCAATGCAGAGTACATTTGCTTTTCTTGGTGCACCTGGAATGTATTATACCCATGGTATCCCTTATATTGTTATGGTGTTAAGCCAGGTATGGGTAGCTCTTATGGTGGTGTATTTTGGAAATAAGATCCGCATTTTAGCGAAAGAAAAGGGATATATGTCACTTGGAGATTATCTTCAGGACCGGTATAAGAGCAAATATCTGAAAGTGCTGGCTTCCTGTATTTCAGTACTTATGACAATGGTATTTCTTTCCATGCAGTATGTGGGAAATGCCAGAGCAATGAGCATTGTCAGCGGAAATGCAATTTCTTATACGGCAGCTATTATTGTATCCATTTTATTTTCTCTGATGTATGTATTGATCGGAGGCGCAGGTGGTGTTGTACTCCTTGATGCTATTCAGGCAGTGATCCTGATGGTGGGTATTGTTCTTGCGGCATGGATCGCGATCGCACCTGTAGGCGGAATAAAAGAACTTTTTACAGGGATCATTGCTCAGGCACCGGAACTGTTATCAAGACCAGGTGCACAGGGGCTTTATACAGATAAATACTGGGTTATGCAGTTTTTGGTACTTCCATTTGGAATCTGGTTCTGTCCTCATATCTGGAGCAAGTCTCTGATGGCAAAGGATGAGGATGCCATTGCAAAATCAGCTATCAGTATTCCAGTATCCCAGATCCTGATCTATGGATTTGCAACTTTATTTATTGGTTTGGCAGGACATTTACTGGCAACACCAGAGCAGGTAGGTGCAGCTGATAACATTTTACCGGTTCTTATGCTTTTACATTCTAACTGGTTTGTAGCAGCACTGGTAATGGCGGCAGCGATTGCAGCTGGTATTTCCACGATCAATGCAATGCTTCTGGTTTCTTCCCAGATCGTATCCCAGGACCTTGTATTATTAAACAAAAAAGGGAAAATATCGGACAAGCAGAATATGCTTTTATCCAGAAGCATTGTACTTGCTATTGCAGTGGTTTGCGGAATTATGGCACTTGACCCGCCGGAAACACTGGTACAGATCGTACAGGATGTTGCGTATACAGGACTGGCGCAGCTGGCACCGGCATTTTTACTTGGTTTATATTGGAAAGGCTGTACAAGAGCAGGTGCAGCATTTGGAATGACAGCAGGAATTGTGATCCTTTTTGCAACAAGGATCTTAAAAGCAAGTCCAATGGGATGGCCTGGATTTATGTGGGCATTCTTTACCAATATTTTACTGACGATCATTATTTCGTCCGTTACAAAACAAAAAACAGGAGAGGTATAGAAAATGGCTGAAATTTTACAGAATGAACAGGTAAGCGATGATTTTTACCTTATGAAAGTAAAAAAAGAAAATCAGGCTGCAATGGGGCAGTTTTATATGTTACGTGCATGGAATGAATACCCGGTCCTTTCCAGACCGATCAGTGTATTTGATGCAGATCCGGAGACAGTCAGCTTTTTGTATAAAGTAGTTGGAAAAGGAACAGAAATTTTTACCAAACTGAAAGCAGGGGATGAGATCACACTGGATGGACCTCATGGAAATGGTTTCCCGGAAGTAAAAGGCAAAATTGCGCTGGTGGGAGGCGGTGTAGGGATTGCTCCTCTCTATCTTACAGCTAAAACACTGAAAAAACTGGATCCGGATACAAAAGTAGATATTTATCTGGGATTTAGTGGTCAGCCGATTTTAACAGACCGTTATGAAGCGGTAGCTGACCAGGTTAAGGTAAATGTTGGCGGTTTTGTTACAGATGACATTGATCCACGTGAATACGATTTTATTTTAACCTGTGGACCTGAGATCATGATGAAGGTTTTATATAGAAAATGCCGGGATCTGAAGGCAAAGGCCCCTGTTTATGTTTCTATGGAAAACAGGATGGCATGTGGGATCGGTGCATGTCTGGTATGTACCTGTAAAACATCAAAAGGTAATCGCAGAGCCTGCAAAGATGGCCCTGTTATGTTAGGAAATGAGGTATTCGATTATGAGTAAAAGACTGGAAACTGAATTTGCAGGAGTAAAATTTAAAAATCCAGTGGCCCTTGCATCTGGTACATGCGGATTTGGAAAAGAAATGAATGAATACTTTGATATTCAGAAACTGGGCGGCTTATGTTCTAAGGGACTGACATTAAATCCCCGTGGCGGTAATGACGGAATCCGTATCTGGGAGACCCCAAGCGGCATCATGAACAGTGTTGGACTGGAAAATCCTGGTGTAAAGCATTTTATTGAATGTGACCTGGATCGTATGAACAAGCTGGATCTTGTTAATATTGTAAACCTTGGCGGTCATTCTATGGATGATTATCTGGAAGCAGTCAATGTATTAAATGATTATGATCTGGATCTGCTGGAATTAAACATTTCCTGCCCTAATGTAAAGGCAGGAGGTATGAACTTTGGTGTAAAAACAGAGATGGCAAGAGAGGTGGTACGCCAGATCCGGAAAGCATGCCGTCACAAACTTGTGATCAAGCTTTCACCGAATGCAGAAGATATTGTAGCACTGGCCAGAGCTTGTGAAGAAGAAGGCGCAGATGGTGTGTCACTGACAAATACATTCCTGGCTATGGCGATCGACATTAAGAAGAAAAAGCCAGTATTCCAGAATACATATGCAGGTCTTTCAGGACCGGCGATCAAACCTATCGCATTGCGTATGGTACATCAGGTGTCACATGCGGTAAACATTCCGGTAATGGGAATGGGAGGTATTGCAACCTGGCAGGATGCGATTGAGTTCATTATGGCCGGAGCAACGACTGTACAGGTAGGTACAGCTTCTTTTATGGATCCAACCATTGCACTTTCAATTATTGATGGTATGGAGAAGTATCTTGAAGAGAATGGTATTTCCAATATTTCAGAAATTAGAGGAATTTTATAGGGGGAAAAACAAAAATGGAGACAAAAGCACAGGAATATCGTAAAGAACATGATTCAATCGGGGAAAAAATGGTTCCCAAGGAAGCATATTATGGGGTACAGAGCCTGCGTGCAGCAGAAAACTTTTCTATTACAGGCTTAAAGATGCATCCGGAATTCATTAACAGCTTTGCACAGATCAAAAAAGCGGCAGCCATTACTAATTACGAAGTAGGAAGACTGGATAAAAAGCGTACAGATGCCATTGTCCAGGCCTGTGATGAGATCATTAGCGGAAAATTCCATGATCAGTTTATTGTAGACCCGATCCAGGGAGGTGCAGGAACATCACTGAATATGAATGCCAATGAGGTGATCGCGAATCGTGCCATTGAGATCCTGGGTGGTGAAAAAGGTGATTATTCTATTGTAAATCCAAATGATCACGTAAATTGCGGCCAGTCTACCAATGATGTATTTCCATCCTGTGGAAAGCTGACAACTTTAAAGCTTTTGTACAAGGCACAGGCGGAATTGGAACGCCTTTACGAGGCTTTAATGAAAAAATCGGAAGAATTCAATAAAGTGATCAAAATGGGAAGAACCCAGTTGCAGGATGCGGTGCCGATCCGTCTGGGACAGGAATTTCATTCCTATGCAACAGCAATCCGCAGGGATATTAACCGTTTCGACCGTGCAAAGGACGAAATGCGTAATCTGAATCTGGGTGGCACTGCCATTGGAACCGGCTTAAATGCAGATGTCCAGTATTTTCAGCGTGTTGTAAAGAATATTTCCCTGATTTCCGGTCTGGAACTGGTACAGGCATATGATCTGATCGATGCGACCCAGAACCTGGATGGATATTGTGCATGCTCCGGTATTACCAAATCCTGTGCAGTTAACCTTTCAAAGATGAGCAACGACCTGCGCCTTATGTCTTCTGGTCCAAGAACCGGACTTGGTGAGATCAATCTTCCGGCAAAACAGAATGGATCCTCTATTATGCCTGGAAAAGTAAATCCGGTTATTCCAGAAGTAGTAAATCAGGTGGCATTTAATGTAATTGGAAATGACATGAGTGTAACCATGGCAGCGGAAGCAGGACAGCTTGAATTAAATGCATTTGAGCCGATCATTTTCTATAAATTATTCCAGTCTATTGAAACAATTTCCAGTGCAGTACGTACACTGGTTGACAACTGTATTTTAGGTATTACTGCAAATGAAGAAAGATGCCGCAATATGGTTGAGGGAAGTGTTGGTATCATTACTGCAATCTGCCCATATGTTGGATATGAGAAGGCAGCTAACATTGCAAAAGAGGCCATTAAAACAGGAAAATCCGTGCGTGAACTGATCTTAAGGGACAAGCTTTTAACAGGAGAACAGTTAGATATTATCCTTGATCCTATTTCCATGACAGAACCTGGAATTTCCGGCATCAAGAAAATGGAACAGCTGGGAGGCATGTAAAATGGAATACAGAACCGAACATGATTCCATGGGAGAAGTCCAGGTTCCCGTAGATAAGTACTGGGGAGCCCAGACCCAGAGAAGTTATGAAAATTTCAAGATCGGTATGGAAAAAATACCGGTAGAGGTAATTAAAGCGTTTGCTATTCTGAAAAAATCAGCGGCTGTTGCCAATTTCCGGTTAGGAAAAATGCCAGAAGGACAGAAAAACTGCATTACGAAAGTATGCGATGAGATCCTGACCGGCAAGCTGGAGGGAAATTTCCCTCTGGCTGTCTGGCAGACTGGAAGCGGAACACAATCTAATATGAATGTAAACGAAGTAATTGCCAATCGTGGCAATGAACTTGCCGGAAAGAAACTGCTTCATCCCAATGACCATGTGAATATGTCACAGAGTTCCAACGATACTTTTCCAACTGCCATGCACATTGCAGCAGTTCTTCAGATCCATAATAAACTGATCCCGGCTATGGATGAGATGATTCGTACGTTTGAACGTCTTGAAAGTGAAAACCAGGATGTGATCAAAAGCGGGCGTACCCACTTACAGGATGCAACACCCATCCGCTTTTCCCAGGAGATCAGTGGCTGGAGGGGAATGTTAGAAAAAACACGGGAAATGCTGTATGCTTCTCTTCCCCCTCTGGAAGAGATCGCTTTAGGCGGAACAGCGGTAGGAACGGGTTTAAATGCGCCAAAGGGATTTGGAGAAGAAGCGGCGAAAGCAGTGTCTGAATTTACGGGGATCCCGTTTAAAACGGCCGGAAATAAGTTTCATGCACTTACCAGCAAGGATGCGATTGTATTTGCCCACGGAGCTTTAAAAGCACTGGCTGCGGATATGATGAAGATCGCAAATGATGTACGGTGGTTGTCCAGCGGTCCGCGGTGTGGTCTGGGTGAGATCAGAATACCGGAAAATGAGCCGGGAAGTTCGATCATGCCTGGAAAAGTAAATCCGACCCAGTGCGAATCTGTAACAATGGTGGCAGTCCAGGTCATGGGAAATGATGCGACGATTGGTTTTGCGGCATCTCAGGGTAACTTTGAGTTAAATGTGTTCATGCCGGTGATCATTTATAATTTCCTTCAGTCTGTGACGCTTTTAACAGATTCTCTTCATTCCTTCCGGATCCACTGCGTAGAAGGCATCCAGGCCAACCGTGAAAAAATGAAAGAGAACCTGAACCGTTCATTGATGCTTGTTACAGCGATTGCACCATATATTGGTTATGAAAATGCAGCGAAAACAGCTAAAAAAGCATACAAAGAAAATATTTCCTTGAAGGAAGCATGTGTAAAACTTGGCTTTATGGATGCGAACAGATTTGATGAAGTATTCCATCCAGAAGAAATGGTCTGACGAAAAGGAGACAGAAAATGGATATTAATCAGGAATCATTGGAACTGCATTATCAGATGCATGGAAAAATCGAAGTGATTTCAAGAAAGAAAATTGAAACCAGAAAGGATCTGTCATTGTTATACACCCCAGGTGTTGCGGAACCATGCAGACAGATCGCAAAAGATTATGAAAAATCATTTGAACTGACCAGAAGAAACAATCTTGTGGCAGTTATCACAGATGGTACGGCCGTACTTGGACTGGGAGATATAGGTCCTGCTGCCGGTATGCCGGTTATGGAAGGAAAATGTGCGCTGTTTAAAGAATTTGCAGATGTTGACGCATTTCCAATCTGTATAAATTCCAAAGATGTGGATACCATTGTGAACACGATCTATATGATCTCACAAAGCTTTGGCGGGATCAACCTGGAAGATATTGCAGCACCAAGATGCTTTGAGATCGAACGCAGGCTGAAAGAGATCTGTGATATCCCTGTTTTCCATGATGATCAGCACGGAACGGCAATCGTTGTTGCAGCAGCTTTGATCAACGCATGTAAAGTAACAGGGAAGAAGATGGGAAAACTGCGCGTTGTTATTAATGGAGCCGGAGCAGCAGGCATTGCCATTGGAAAACTGCTTATCAGCATGGGATTTGGAAATATTATCATGTGTGATATCAATGGTATTATCTGTGAAGGAGACAGCGGGTTAAATCCTGGACAGGAGGAGATCTCACATATCAGTAACCAGTTAAAGGAACATGGCCTGCTTGCAGATGCTATGAAGGGAGCAGATGCTTTCATCGGAGTATCCAGACCTGGACTGGTATCAAAAGAAATGGTGGCATCCATGAATCAGGGTATTGTATTTGCAATGGCAAACCCAACACCGGAGATCATGCCGGATGAAGCACTGGAAGCCGGTGCGGCAGTTGTAGGAACCGGACGTTCTGATTTCCCTAACCAGATCAATAATGTTCTTGTATTCCCTGGTGTGTTTAAGGGAGCTCTTTCTGTAAGAGCAACGGAGATCACGGAAGAAATGAAACGTCAGGCGGCCTGGGCAATTGCCGGAATGGTTCCGGAAAAGGAATTGAGTGCAGAGTGTATCATTCCTTCACCGTTAAATCGAGAGGTTGCAGATGTAGTAGCGAAAGCTGTTGCGGAAACAGCCAGAAAAGAAGGAAAAGCAAGAATTAAAAATTAACAGGATGATTTTACTAGCCTGGAAAAAAATGCGTGGGGCTGTTGCACAATGGATAAGTGATTATCTATGGGGCAACAGCTTCCTTTTTTATTATCAATAATAAAACAATATCTGAAGAACCAGAAACTTACGGTCATAATAAATTATGACCGGTAAAATGCCATAAATGTTATAGCGAATGAAACTTATCAATTGGTTTTACCATAAAGTTTAGAAGGACTTATTCCCGACGAGGAGTCTATCTGAGTGATAAGTCATGGGCTTGATGAATTCGATTATGTATTTTTGCATGAAAATAGTGGAATTCATCCCCTACCTAAAAGAAAATGGTATTCTGCTGATTGAATGATAAAGAGAAGATTCAGCAGGAGTAGAGACATTGTGAGCCAGATAGACGGTTATATAGAGAAAAATATACCATCTAGGTGGAAAAATGTAGGCGGAGACATGATCACCGGCTGGTTGTTATGGAATGAACACTGGTATTATCTGAAACCGGATGGTATCATGGCAGCAGATGAGATGACTCCGGACGGCTACAAGATTGGACCTGATGGAACCTGGATTCAGTAAAAATGAAATAAGTAATAAAAAAGGAGCCTTTGCCTGCTATATGCCTGGCAAAGGCTCCTTTTGCGTGAATTTTGCCCTTTTGAATACTAAAAAGAATACCGGGTAGCCGCTTAGCAATATGCCAAATGGCTACCTAATATTTTATATTGGATCAGATGCAAAGAGTTTACTTAATTTTACTAAGAGCTGCCTCATCAGCAACGATGGTCACATCGTTATGAAGCTGTAAGATGGATGCAGGAACTTGAGGTGTGATGGCGCCGTAAAGGACTTCTTTTAAAATATCTGCCTTATCCTCTCCGCTTACAACAACCAGGATCTTTTTTGCCTGCATGATGTTTTTAATACCCATGGTGTAAGCCTGTCTTGGGACATCATCCTCAGAAGCAAAGAAACGCTTATTTGCCTCGATGGTGCTCTCGGTCAGATCAACACAGTGGGTCTCCTTTTCAAATGCGGCGCCCGGCTCATTGAAACCGATATGGCCATTATGGCCAAGGCCCAGAAGCTGAAGATCGATTCCACCCTGCTGTCGGATGATTTCGTTGTAGGCATTACATGCCTTCTGGGAATCTTTCTCCAGTCCGTCTGGGACAAAGGTGCGTGCCTTATCGATGTTTACGTGATTGAATAAATTATAGTTCATGAAATAGCGGTAACTCTGGTCATTATCCGGGCCTAATCCTTTGTATTCATCCAGGTTGATGCTTGTTACCTTTGAAAAATCAAGATCTCCCTTGTTATACCATTCGATTAACTGTTTATAAGTGCCAACCGGAGAGGAACCGGTTGCGAGTCCAAGTACACAATTTGGTTTCATAATAATCTGAGCGGAAATAATGTTTGCGGCTTTTCGGCTCATATCCTGATAATTCTTTGCTCTGTAAATAACCATTTCTCTAATCCCCTTTTCTTTATTTTATCATTTGTATTTCAGTATATCCGGTTAGAAAAAAAATTCAATAGAAAAACAAAGAAAAGAAACTAGTTTCATACATTGAAAAACAGGCCGTGCGATTGTGCAAATTGTTCAAAAATAAATACATAGTTCTGCATAAAAGTATGGTTTAGGCAAAAAACACGAAACCAGTTTCAATAAAACGTTTATATCTTGAAATTAGTTTCGCATAAGATTATACTACTGCCATGAACAGAGGAGGTAAGAGTGATGAATCAAAAAGTAGAAAATCTGAAAGGAAAATTGATTGTGTCATGTCAGGCGTTACCAGATGAACCGCTACATTCATCCTTTATTATGGGAAGAATGGCGTTAGCGGCAAAAGTTGGAGGCGCAAGCGGAATACGGGCCAATACAAAGGAAGGTATTAGGGAAATTCAGTCTCAGGTGGATCTGCCGATTATCGGAATCGTAAAAAGAGACTATGAAGACAGTGACATTTATATTACCCCCACAATGAAAGAAGTAGAGGAGTTGATGGAGGTTAAACCGGAAATTATTGCTATGGATGCAACGATTTCAAAAAGGCCTGGTAACAAGACCCTGGACGAATTTTTCCATGAAGTAAAGGAAAAATATCCAGATCAGCTTTGGATGGCTGATTGCTCTACTGTGGAAGAAGCTCTTCATGCTGACGAACTTGGATTTGACTTTATCGGAACCACGATGGTTGGATACACCAAGCAGAGCAAAGGTGACAAGATCGAAGCAAATGATTTTGAAATTTTGAGGAAAATTGTAGCTAAAGCAAAACACAGAGTAGTTGCTGAGGGAAATATCAATACGCCTGAAAAAGCAAGACGTGTGATTGAACTTGGCGCATATAGCGTAGTAGTTGGATCTATTATTACAAGACCGCAGCTGATTACAAAAGCATTTGTGGAAGGTATGAAACGTTAAAAGAAACTGTTGGAGTTTATATAAAGAAAGGAAGTATAACCATGAGAAATCTCGAAAAGTACAAAGGCGTTATTCCAGCATTTTATGCATGCTACGATAAGGAGGGAAATGTTAGTCCGGAAGGCGTACAGGCCCTGACAAGATACTTTGTAAAGAAAGGTGTAAAAGGAGTTTACGTAAATGGTTCTTCAGGAGAGTGCATTTATCAGAGTGTAGAAGATCGTAAGATTATTCTGGAAAATGTTATGAAGGCTGCAGAGGGTAAGCTTACCGTTATTGCACATGTTGCATGTAATAATACAAAAGATAGCCAGGAATTAGCAAAGCATGCTGAAAGCTTAGGCGTAGACGCAATCGCTGCAATTCCTCCGATTTATTTCCATTTACCGGAATATGCTATTGCACAGTACTGGAATGATATCAGTGCAGCAGCACCACATACGGATTTCGTTATCTATAACATTCCACAGCTTGCCGGTGTAGCTTTAACTCAGAATCTTTTCGCAGAAATGAGAAAGAATCCGAATGTGATCGGTGTAAAAAACTCATCCATGCCGGTTCAGGATATTCAGATGTTCAAGCAGGCAGCTGGCCCAGACTACATTATCTTTAATGGCCCGGATGAACAGTTTATGAGTGGCCGCGTGATTGGAGCGGAAGGTGCTATTGGAGGCACCTATGGAGCTATGCCGGAACTTTATCTGAAACTGGATGAATATGTAAAAGCCGGAGAAATGGAAAAAGCAAGAGAGATTCAGTATGCCTGCGATGCAATCATTTACAAAATGTGCTCCGCTCATGGAAATATGTATGCAGTCATTAAGGCAATTCTCAAAATCAATGAGGGCCTTGAACTTGGCGGAGTAAGAGAACCTCTTCCGGCATTAGTCGAAGCAGATATGGACATTGTAAAAGAAGCAGCACAGATGATATGCGACGCAAAGAAGAAATATTTATAAGAGGGTAAAACAATACCCGGCATATGGTGTGCCGGGTATTGTGTAAAAGAGAAGAGTACTGGGGAAATTAGGAGGAAAAAGTATGCAGGGATTTACTTATATCGATCTCATCATTTTGGTCGTGTATCTGGCAGCCGTATTGTTTGCAGGTCTTCATTTTGCCAAAAAGGAAATGAAGGGGAAAGAATATTTTAAAGGAGATGGAACCGTTCCGTGGTGGGTTACATCGGTATCTATCTTCGCAACATTGCTGAGCCCGATTTCATTTTTATCATTAGCAGGTAATTCTTATGCAGGTACCTGGATCATGTGGTTTGCACAGCTTGGTATGCTGCTTGCAATTCCACTTACAATTAAGTTTTTCCTTCCAATTTACAGCAAACTGGATATTGATACAGCATATCATTATCTGGAATTGCGGTTTGGCAGCAAAGGGCTTCGTGTTCTGGGAGCAGTGATGTTTATCATTTACCAGATTGGCCGTATGTCTATTATTATGTATCTTCCATGTATGGTACTTGGAAGTCTGACTGGTATCAGCGTAAATCTCCTGATTATTATCATGGGCGTGATTGCAATTATCTACTCTTATACGGGTGGATTGAAATCTGTTCTTTGGACAGACTTTATTCAAGGTTCGGTTCTTTTGATTGGTGTAACATTTGCTCTGGTGTTCTTGATTGTACATATTGATGGCGGAATGGGAGCTATTTTCCAGGCATTTTCACTGGAACACAAATTCCTTGCTGTTGATCAGCCGATTTTTAATCCAAATATTTTTAAAGACAGCGTATTTATTTTGATTGTTGGTGCTGGTTTTAATACAATGGGATCTTATGTATCCAGCCAGGATATTGTGCAGCGTTTTACAACAACTACAGATACGAAGAAATTAAATAAAATGATGCTGACAAATGGTGCTTTATCCATTTTTATTGCAACTGTATTTTATTTGATCGGAACAGGTTTATTTGTATTTTACAAGCAGAATGCACTGCCGCCGGCAGCTGCACAGGACCAGATTTTCGCTTCTTATATTGCATTTGAACTGCCGGTTGGTGTGACTGGACTTTTGTTAGCAGCGATTTATGCAGCTGCGCAGTCAACTCTTTCTACAGGTCTTAATTCGGTTGCTTCCAGCTGGGCGCTGGATATTCAATCTAACCTTTCTAAAGAAGAACTTGGATTTGAGAAGGAAACAAAAATTGGTCAGAGAGTTTCTCTTGCTGTTGGTATTTTCTCCATCGTTGTTGCCATGGTGCTTGCAAATGGAGGTGTGAAATCCGCATACGAGTGGTTCAATGGTTTTATGGGCCTGGTACTCGGAATTCTTATCGGAACCTTTATTCTTGGAGCATTTACCAAAGTGGCTAACACATTTGGTGCAACTGCTGCATTTATTGCAGCATCAGCAGTGATGGTTTATATTAAATATTTTGTTCCTGCTGGACAGGTAACGATTTGGAGCTATTCCATTATCTCAATTGCAGTTTCACTGGTAGTTGGAATTCCGGCAAGCATCATCTGGAGAAATATAAAAGGTGATAAATCAGAGCCGGCACCGAACACAACGATTTATAAAAACTAATAAGTCCAGCGGTGTGATGTCAAGAAAATAAATGA
>ULLW01007934.1_pt1 | contig 21389 bp, 38 predicted proteins | sample 1951511 | NCBI WGS metagenome assembly ULLW01 (sample SAMEA4835536, study PRJEB28245) | human gut metagenome | biome: gut microbiome; material: fecal sample | place: Denmark | collected 2008
ACCTTCACAGTGCCGAGAGTACCAGACTCGAACTGGTGACCTTCGCATAGACAGTGCACTATTCTACCACTGAACTAACCCTCGGTGTAACTGGATTACTCCAGACTAATTAAACCCTTCTCTAACATAATATGGTGATTCGGACATAACCATACTAAATTATTCTCGTTGTTAATCTCCTTAATAAGAGTGTCTTCGTCAAATTCTAATATTCCTTTAAGATGATGTACTTCAAGTATTGCATCAAATTCATGATTATGACAATATTGACATACTTTCTCACGTTCGGAACTTTCTAATACTCTACGAGCATTAGTCCTTATTTCTTGACATTTAGATGATAAGTACTTCTGCCCAGATGTATAATAACCTAATGTTTTGTTACCAATTCCATTAAGTTCTTCCCAGCAACTACGACACATTTCTGAATCTTTATGCTTAGGTTTACCACATCTAGGACATATCTTGTTTTCATCGTGCTTTATCCTACCTCTATTATTGTAAGAAGCAGCACACGAATGACTACAAAACTGTTTCTTCCTCACATCTGCGACCCTCTGATTATCTAGTACTTCGATTACCTTACCACATTCCTTACAGTGGTTAGGATTCTCATAATACAATTTAAGAGATTGTTCTCGATTCACAGATAAGTTTAATTAATTTTAATGACAGTGTGATATGCAAGCCATTACACCACAGCCTCGAAAATGCAGGTATTTATCTCGTTACACCTGCGAGTCCGGCAATCCTTTCTTATATACCGCGTGAGCTGGCGGTTTTGTAGGGCTAATCAGACTTGAACTGATAACCTCCACATTATCAGTGTGGTGCTCTAACCAGTTGAGCTATAGCCCTATTTCTCTTTGTACCACCGTGCAAAATGCACATTTGTAAGTATCTTTATATCAGGATACCTCCCGTGCCAGGAATTGCTACAAAGAATGTGGACCTAACGGGAGTTTTATTTGTATTTCCATACATAACCTCCGCAGGATTTTGCTTTTCCTACACAACAATCAATTATATGATTACTAGCAGAGTGTCTACTCTTTGATTTTCCTACTTCAACTAGCCAATCTGCAGCTTTCAGAGAACCAGGAAATTCCTAAATTTTGTTTCCAGCTTTATCATACTGAACAACAATTCTACATTCACGTGCCTATTTATTAGCTCTTCCATCTATTCCGTGAGCTTTTAACACTAAGTACACAGTTTCCACTGAACAACCAATCTTTTCTGATACCTCTTTACATAAATACCCTAAGTTATATAATTCAATAATTTCCTTGTAGTCATACAATATCTTCCCATCACCGCCTTTAGTGGCATTATATCCATCTTTATAAGACTACAGTTTGTTTATCCAATATATTTCTCTATCTGATAGGGAGTTATCATCTGCTTCCTCTAGGCACTCAACTATGAAATTCTCAACCCCGTACTTATTCATGGCATCGTACAATGGTCTCTTTTCACATCTTTCCTTCTAACTATCTTGACAATGTTCTCTAAAACGCGCTTGTGGGTTTTGCGTAGTCTTTCCTACATAGCGCTTATTGTTAATCAAGTTTGTAATACAATAAATATATCCCATAATTTTCTTTTTTTATTAAACATTTAGTTTTAATCCAGAGTTCACCACGTGGAGGTAGTTTAATACGAACTCCTGGACCTAACGGGAGTCGAACCCGTGTCCAAACAACCCTCGTTACAAGGATAACGTGCGTCTCATTTTTATTACATCAGCTAGTGAGTTCTAGCATATAGATAGTTTTATTAGAAGAGCTGGATTCTTTACAGTAGAGGTGAACCAGCAGTCCTCCTACTAACTAATTTACAAACTACCAAACTGGGGCTGACTAGAAGTCATTCTTCCACCACTCCATTTACGTTGGAGAACGTCTATTTGTAGCCCATAGATAGGCAGTGGAGATTTCAGCTCTACTAACCTTTGGCTTTCAAGTTAATGCATCTAAGCTTCACTGTAACCTGTAGGTACTATGATTCTTCCCCGAAGGTCTCGTTATAACACTTAGATACAAACCTCTTCTGTTTCTAGGTCTCTCCAGTAACCCGACTTGATTAATAGTGTCTATTAATAAGCCAGCAGCTTAGGCTGCCATTCTTACAGGTGCAATTTCTGCAGTTATTTGTTTTCGTCGTTTAGAGAGATTGCGCTCTACACGTCCTTATAATTTGTAATCGCCTGTCAAATCCAAGTAGGCCCATGTTCCAGTTTATCTCTGATTAGAAAACTGGAGAAAAGAAATTATAGCATTATAGTTGAGCCAGGAGGCAAAATTGTGACCTTACAAGTAAGCAAACGACGCGTATCCTCAACAGTAAACAGCTTAGGATAGCATAGACCGCTACGCCCACCAATGATAATTAAAGCATCTCCGTACCTCTGAACTATAGTTCCAGGCTCCATTTCCTCGTCACAGAACCAATTTACAATCTCAGCTACATCTCCATCTTTCATATTTGTAAGATGTGTTGTGATTGTCTTATTAATTACTTTTGCCATGTAAACACTGTTTTAATATTTCCTTAGTAACTACTCTATCAGCTTCTCTAGATAGCTTATCCAACTTTTCTAAGTCAAACTCGCTAGACTGGAACTTAAATTGAATCCAAGTTGGTTCACTAGGTCTATAGTCTAAATAAGTCTCACACTTATCAGTTCCCAAAACCTCATGCACCATAGCTAATATACGTTCACCAGCAGCTTTAGTTTTTACGAATCCAGATAAATCATATCCAACACCTCTAGAACTCCAGTATTCTCCTTCCTCTGGACGAATGTCTTTTGGTTCCCAATGCCAGGCAGAAACACCGGACCTAGGATGAGCAATACGATGAGCATACTCCATTACGGATTCCGAATTTGGATCAGAAGGATTCTCTGGATGAGAGCCATATTGCACTATGCCTTTTCCGTTATCACTTCTTATTTCGAATGTTAGTTTACAATGTCTGCAAGTTCCAGAGGTAACTCCTCCGCAAGAGAAACAACCACTGGTCACATCCACAATTAGGACAACCCCATTCCTTAAATTCTGAGAATAATATAGATAACATTAGTAATTAGGTTTAAATTCTACTTCCTTTAATACAACATACATCTTACCATCCTTCTGTTCTATACAACCATTGGCCTGTAGAAAATTAATTATAAAGTCCATAGGAATGTGGTAATTGTCAGTTACAAGCCATCAATATGATAGCGTTCTTTTCTCTCTAATCTAGTGGGATTACCATTTATAGTAATCTCACCAGAACATTCATTATCCTTATCTGGTTTAATTCCCTTTATGTAAATAGAATAACCAGCTTCAGCTAAATAAACTTGTTGTATTACACTCATAGTTTTGGAACATCAGAACGGTTATCATGATAACCTTCGTCTCCAACAAGTTGAGCCAGACAACCATGCATATAAGGAACAAGCTCAGGTTTCTCCTTATAACACCTGTATAGCATCCAACTCATGCTCATAGAGTTTCCACTATGACCATTATCAAAGTAAGGAAGTTTGTCTTTGATAGCCTCAATCAGCCCAAATAAGCTAGGATATTTCTCATAGAAGGCTTTACATTCCTCCAGACTCATTTCTTTGAAAAACTCAGAGAATGATAGGGCTTGCTTTATACAAGCCATTTCATAACCAAATAGGTCATTTTCTTCAAATGTACCATCACCAGCTTCAACGAACAAACGATTGAAACGTTCGATTCTCTCCTGAAATTCTTTCGGAAGAGATTCCTTTGTAAGATTCTTGAAATCCATAATCTAATTTTAATTGTTAAAAATAACTTAGTAACGGGATTCGAACCGACGACCTTCAGGTTATGAGCCTGACTAGCTACCTCTGCTATCATCCCGCGATATTACAAATGCTTTTTAATTAGTTTACAATGATTATACTCTCCTCCCCCAGCTAATAGGAAACTCTTTTTCCTTAGCCTCTTTATACTTCTCTGCCTGTTTCTTGTCTAAGAAGATTTGGCAATCAGTTTCATAATTTTGAGGAGCATTAGCTGGGTGATAATTTACTACAACTACATATACTTTCATAATTTTTTAAATAAAGTTTGTGGACACGCAGGGACTCGAACCCTATCTTCCGGTGTGCAAAACCAGCGCTCTAGCCATTTGAGCTAACGGCCCATTTTTGGGATTTTCTTTTTAATTGGTGACATACCCATAAATTTCCACTGTTAAGATTCCATAACTTAACAACACCAGATAAGTTTTTTTTGTTTAAATCATGTTCTAGTAGCATAAGTCCGCAACCATACTACTCTCTCAGTTCATCGACTATCGTATCAGAAAAGGTCTTTATGATTCCGCAGGGACTGGCTTCAACTTAAACCCCGAATGGATTTTTACCTTGCCAGGTCAGGATATTATTACGTTTCTAGCACTCTGAATTGATTTAGCCTGTTTAATCTTATAATCACGAACTACTTCTTTCATATAAGAGTTAAATTCCTTCATGTCTTTCCATGAAATCTCATTAGCTAGTTTTGGAGTTTGAAACATTTTGTACTTTTCTAATAGGTCTTTCATTTCTCTCTTTAGTTTTCAAAGCATTTTCACACGCTTGTTTCTTCATTACATATGGACAATCACAATTTCCACTGTAGTACCAACAACAATAATCACACTGATGCATAATCTAATATAAGGTCAATAGCTGGGGCACATGGACTCGAACCATGATTCTTTGATTAACAGTCAAAAGTTCTGACCTTTGAACTATACCCCAATAGTTAATTTTCTCCACGGGTGTAGATAAGTACCCCTTTGGTACTTACCTTTTAGTAGTATCTTTACTCTAGACCTCTATAAGGAGGCGGAATAGTTCCAGAAACTAACCATGTATAGCTCTTAGAACTCTGTTCAAAATACCACTTAGCAGCTTTCTTCACAACATTAATTACTTTCTTCATAACATCAAAGTTTAAAATTGTTAATAATTAATCTAATTCAGAGCCACAAAAGGAGTTTCGTTGCGGAGGTAGGATTATTTCCAAATAAATTTATATGCAGTTTTCAATTTCCCTTTTACACATAAACTAATCTTCTAGCGAACACCTCCATTATAAGTTTTAGCATAACCATTGTCTACTAACCAGTGTGCAGCATCGGCTATACTGTTCCAAGTCCTGATAAAATTATTATTTAAATCATACTGAGATATTGATACAGGTTGCTTGCAACTTCCCAAATAAAATTTGTTCTTTGGTATATTGTTTATATTTATTACTTTAGAAACTGTATCAACAGAACATTGCATTTTGGCGGAAACTTCAATCATTGTCATTCCGCTAGTATATAAAGATATTATTTCTTTATAATCGAATAAGATAGCTCCATCGCCTCCCATAGTAGCATTATAGCCATTTGAGTATGTGTCTAGCTTATCTATAAATTGAATTTCATAAGAAGCTAATTCCTCATCATCACATTCATACAGCTACTCAACTATAAAGTTCTCGATCCCATACTTATTCATGGCATCATATAAAGGTCTTTTGTTGCATCTTTCTTTCTAAAAGTCATAACAATGTTCCTTCCAGCGCTCTTCTATAGAAGTAGTAGTTTTTCCTACGTATCGCTTGCTATTAATTAAATTTGTAATGCAATAAATATATGCCATATTTTTAAATTTAAAATTAGAATCCGTGGAGGGATTCGAACCCTCATTAAAGATTTCTCTTTTCAGTTTTGCAGACTGATGGCTAAACCATTCACCCACACGGATATTAAGATTTAAAGTACTTCTCTCTAAATGGGATATTAAATAATGAATCATTAATATCCTTATCAGTTATTTCCCTACCTAGAGCCTTCTCCGCACATTCGCTACAGATAAACACATGGTGGTCTGGATAATAATCTTTACCTCCCCTTTGTAATAAGAGGAGAATTTCTTTGCAGCTTCTTTTTCAAAATTGGTTAGCTTAAAGTAATTTATTATCTTGTTCCAAACCTCATCAATAAACATTGGAGAGTTATGGTCTCCATAATAAAATTCTTTATTACATACTGTACACTTTATTTTCATAAAACTTAAATTTTGAGTAGGTAATGAGAATCGAACTCACATCCTCGGCATGGCAAGCCGATGCACTAACCGTTGTGCTATACCTACAAATGTGCAGATAGAGAGACTCGAACTCTCCCCTTCAGATTGGAAGTCTGACGTGCTCAAACCATTAACACCACATCTGCATAAGGAGAGTTATACGATACTCTCCTAAACGCTATCTTAAGATAGTAATTCCTGTGCCTCAATCTCGCCGATTATTTTAGTAACCGCAATCTTGAACGGATTTCCCTTAGTCTTGTCAAACAGATGTACATCACGTACCTCGTCAACCTTGTCAGGAACATTCACCTTTCTTTTCCCTCTCTCTATGGTCTTCCAAGTGATGACTTCGCACCGTTTCACGTCATAAACGCTATCGTTGCGGTCTACATAGACCCTGAAGAAGTTCTTCTTATGCTTCACAATCTCAACTCTTTTAAAGTTTTTGATGTTAGCATGAAATTTCAAATCGCATTTTCCGTTAGGTAAGAAAATCAATTTTGCCATAATGATACTCCGCATAGTCGGAGATTCAAAGTTAAACTATGTTAATTCCAGTCTTTCGTCTGGCACTCCACCTCGTTTTAACCAATAGCTACTGTTCTTCACTACTTGAGCTAAGCTCTAAACTGGGATAAAGGTATTATTCTATATACATAAATGGTTTTCCAAATTCTTGCCTGAAAGACTCAAGCCAGCCTTCCATTTCCTCATCACTATCAAAATAGATAGACTCATCATGTCTCTCAGAGAACTCTAGAATAATATGCGGCTTCTGGTATACTATTCCATCCTTGTAGAAGGACGTTCTCTTACTAATTGATTCGAGCATCCCTTTCTCAGAGTAAGTCCCAAAGCATGGGTCTAGAAGATACCAATAGTCAATATGTTTTTTCCAGAATAAGAATTTAGTATCTGCTATTCTATGCTTCCATTCTGGATGTTTTCTAGTTTTAAAAACTAGTATCCTCTTTATTAGATTTCCATTAATATATTTATCCATAATTAATCCCAATATTCTGGACAATCATCTGTCGTTAATAATCCTTTCTCGCATAGACCTCCATCATAGAATATACATGATGAGCATGAAAGATTGTCCCTGGACTCATATTCCTGAATACCTTCCTGGATATCTTTCTTAGCCTTATATCTATCTTTTCTATTCTCTTTCTTATATTCGTACTGCATCATCTTACTTCTGTAGGGAGAAGTGCAATTCTTAAGCATTTTGGCATACTTGGAATCATTAAGAAAATCCGTAATTGATTCACAAATTCTCAGTGCTCTATTTCTGAAAATAGGAACATTATACTGAACACTGGCTTTAATTCCGTTTACCGGGATATAGAACTTCCCGCAAGAGTTATAAACTTTTTTAGCTCTAGAAATCCACTTTCTTTTAGAAAGCTCTCTTCTTAATTTTCTGTCCATAGGCAAATAAATTAGTGTAGAATCTGGAGTGGGATTCGAACCCACGAAACACGGTTTTGCAGACCGTTCCCTTAGACCACTCAGGCATCCAGACATAAAGGGGAGACTAGCTCCCCAGTTTTTAAAGTACCAAAGAATCGTATCTTCCTGTACGATACAGAGATGGTTTACTGTTAGGATCTTTAATCCACCAGTAGTTAATTTCGCCACCGTCCTTAGTAACAATAACATTCAACTTCTTGTCAATAGCGATAATCTCGTCATTGTAGAAGTCGTCTCCTACCTTAAGATTGCTGAACTTGGTAGAAGAATAGATAAAGTTATACGACAGGCTGTGGAAGTTATGACGACGATACTCATAGTATTCGTTGAGGGCTTTTCTTTCCTCTATAGTACAGTTATTCTCGTCATCAACAACAGGCTTAGGTATAGGATTATTAAATCTCTCAACAGCCTTGGAGAAGTTTTCAATAGAGAACTTATTCTTGTCTTGTTCAATTTCTCTAGTGTAAGCGTAACCTCTGATACAAGAATACTCATACTCATTAGTTACTACGTTGAAGAAACTCTTAGCCTTTTTCAAACCTTCAATTCCATGAATGTTAACTTCATTAACTATAGTTTTGAGAATATCAATAGTTGATATAGTCAAAGAATCAATGAAGTCAAGTAAATCTTGACGTGCTTCTGGAACCTCCAGGGCATCGTCTAGATATTCGTTTACAACCTTCAAATCAAGATTTTCAAACTTCTTGACGTAGCGGATTCTAGACGGACGTCCTACCATATTCTCGTTGATAGACATTGCATTAGTAGTCAACAAGAATACCTTACGATACTTAGAGTTATAAACTCCATCCATAATTTGGAGGATTGTAGAATCCGACTCGCTGAAGTTCTTTTCAAACTCATCTAGGAAGAGAACACAGTCTCCCTCAATACCAGAGAGAAACTCAATCATAGATTGATTATGGTCTCCTATATCCTTTACGATAATAACAGGAAGGTTCAACTTATTAGCTAATTCTTTAGCTGTGACAGTCTTTCCAGTACCTTTTGTACCAGTAAACATGATTCCCAAGTTTCCTTCTGTGTTATTATAAGTTTTGATTACATGGTCTATGAAATCTTCCTGCAGTCCATACATCTTGTACGGAAATACGAACTTGTCTGCATACTTATCCAGGTGATAACCTGTCATTGTCAGACTAATACTGTAAATACCAACCGGAAGAGATTCCGAAACCTTGTAACCTGAGCCTACTTGGGTGTATGTAGACCCGGAACACATCCAAACTTTGTTCATTTCTTTATTTTTAATTGTTATTTAATATGAATGTTTCAGAACATTCAGTTAATTAAAGTTCTCCACTGTCTTTGATAAGTTCTTTAGCCTTATCCATTCCAGCTTCGTAAGCCTCCACAACATACTGTATAGCAGTTTTTGAATCAATTTGATTCATGGAATTGCTACTGTCTACCAATTCTTGGATAATTTCACTTAACTCTTTCATAATCTATAATCGAATAAAAGTTGTAGGGTAGGAGGGACTCGAACCCTCACACATTTCTGTACTAGATCCTAAGTCTAGCGCGTCTACCAATTCCGCCACTACCCCAAGGTTACAATTCCCCGTCTCTTATTTTCTCAGCCATAGTACACATCTCTTGATAATACTTGACTACCTTATTGAACAATTCTTCAGGAACTATTGTACACTTTTCACTTCCCTGCCCAGGAAGCCATTGACGATTTATCAGTCTCTTCTTTTCAAGACTTATTCTAGTTGTATTGCTATCTATGAAAACTTCATAGAAATCTTCTTTAACATCTTCTCTAAGGGCAGTAATATCTTTAGTTATCTTGAAATAACCAAATGATTGTCTATTGAAGTTTATTTGAAAGCATTTTCCCTCAAAACTTTTTAGAAGTTGATTATTTTCTTCTTCTTTTAGTCTCCTTCTTTCTGCTTCCTCTCTAGCAATATTATCTAAGTATTCACAATACTCTTGAAGAGAACAGCCAGGATGTTTCCTGGCATATTCTTTCATTGGACTTTCTCTTGACCACATTATTTCACTAATTTTATTTCACAACAAATATTGAGTTTGGGAATAGAAATCCACTCGCATATTCCATTGCTATCAACTGGTTTTCCTCCATTGATTGTGCAAATAGTAATATGTGGTTTAGCATTTGCACAAGGCAAGTCTGGTATAGTAACTCTAAAAGCTATTGCTTTGTTAGAGAAACCTATTCCATTTACTTCTACCATCCATGATTCATCAATCTTCTTTACAAGAGAGTCATATATCTCTTTGTCGTTTTGATTTCTGTGGAGCAGAGTACAATGGTCTAGATATAAAGTACTTCCTCTTTGAAGGACCAGATTAGCTATAATAGGATTAGCAAAAATGATTTTCATAAGCTCATTCCTATTATGTTCATTTAAAAACAATCCGAAATACTGATAATTCATAAATTCCAATTTTTAATTCTCTAGTGGACCTAGAGGGCTTTGACCTCCTGATTATGAGTCTTTCTTTCTTATTCCTTGAATAACTCTGCGAGTTAATCCAAAATGCTGAGCAACTTTCTCCCAATTCTTAAGTATTTCGTACTGCTCATTTACTTCTTCTAGAGAAGGATAATGTTTATCAGCATCTCTGCATTCCTTAGAACAGTATATCTTACCCTTAGATTTAGGAAATCTTTTGCCGCATACTGGGCATACAGACCCAGTCATATTTTCAAAAGACGTCTTATCTTTAGCTTCAGTATTAACTAAATCTTCAACTTCGTCCATTCCCAAGTGAGGGTTATGTACTTCTCTATGACAATTAGCGCATAGAAGTTGACATTTATCTGCTTCCTCTTTAAGCCTTTCTAGACTTGTATTAGATAAATGTCTCATATCTAACTGAAACTCTTTCTCATCTGGATTAATATGGTGAAATTCTAGAACAGCTATGTTTCTATCATAGCCGCATAGTTCACATTTACCACCACGAGATTTTACTAGCTCTAATTTGCGCTTTAAACCTCTTAACTTCTGTGTATTATAATCATTGTAATTCATATACAAATATATATGAAAATAATCATAATACCAAATGTTTTGGTGCAAAATTAAAAATTCAATCCAGAAGTTGTAGGGACGGTGGGGCCACGTGCGACCAACTACCCTTTCTACAAGGTATAAGCTTGAGGGGATACGTCCCTATCTGACTCATAATTAGCTGCTCTGACCTGGCTGAGCTATAGGTCCGATTTAGTCTCACTATCGTAGGACTATAAGCTCCCAACGTCCGACTGGCTACGGAAGGTTATTTACCGGTCTAATAACCTATTCTACTGTTAGTTCCTGTTCGCAGACATATTCAACTAGCAATTCATCATTACCAAATACCATAATCTGCAATACCACAATTTCCGGCCCATCCTTACTTAGTCTACTAGAGAATGCATATTCTGACATAGGAGACCTAGAATGAAATCTTACGAATTTACTTCTAGGATGAGACCTCTGGATTATTCCGCTACTGGGAGTATTTAGAGATACTTTACTAGTTATCTCCCCAATATTGAAAGAAGTTACGTTAAGCATAAGCACTTATTGATTGACATTTAAATATTATAGTTTTACCAATAATATCATCAGGCTTTATATTAAACTTAGAAAACTCCTCAACCAGCTCATTCATATCTTCTACAGAATATGTCTCTCCAATAACTCTCATATTATCTAGAGAAGTTTGGAAGTTCTTCAGTAGCTCTGTAAGTAAACAGCTATTAATTATTACTTTCATTTTACTATGATTTGCTCTTCAGGTTTTAACTTAGCTGGAGCATCAGAATGTAATTTACCACATCTTACACACCAACAAACTCCAAATGAATTTTCTCTCACTTTACATCTGCCTTTCTCACAGATTTTAACTACTTTTCTATAATTCTTCTTATCCATAATTATATAATTTAGAAATACAGCCTTACTACCCTTATGTTCCTAGTTATTCTTTAGCTAGCTTTAGATTATTACTAGGTAATACCGCAACGGATTTATTCAGCTGACTTTACCGCCTCTTGGTATGCAAGGCTAGGTCTCCCTAGCGAAGCTGTATTTAGTTGGGCTACCAGGACTCGAACCTGGACTCTCAGAACCAAAATCTGATGTGACTACCATTACACCATAGCCCAGTTTAGCTTAACTATTCTCTCGAACCGTTAAGCCCATATTTACCATGAAAAACACACAATGCGTGGGACGAGGCAGGATCGAACTGCCGCTATCGTCCTGGATTTTCAGTCCAGCGCTCTACCTACTGAGCTATCGTCCCATGTAATTAGATACTCAAATCTAATACTTTTTTGTTCCACCAGTTAGTTAAATCTTGTAAAGAAAACTTAAATTCTTCCTCAAATTTTTCTACCGGAACAGTTTCATCTCCTAATTCTATTGCCCATCTCCAGCAAGCTTCTGTTTCAGCTACGTCAATAGGCTCTTCCATTAACCAAGTATCATCCATAAGCATATCAAGAAATGACTTATGAAGAGACTTAAAGATTTCAATTCTTTCTTCCATAACAAATTTTATTAAGCGGAGGCAGCTGGATTCGAACCAGCGGGACCCGAAGGCCCTCCGTCTTAGCAGGACGGTGGTTTAAGCCACTCACCCATACCTCCAAATTGCGAAGGGGCTTTTGTTATACTTTACTATTGAAATTGTAAAGCCCCTTCGCTGTGAATTACTTCACTTCTTCAAACTCAGTTGTTTCAGCTTTCTTCTCCTCCAACTCTTTCTTGCCGAGAACACTTTTCAGTGTATCAGCGAAAGGTATAGAGCGAAGCAAGTCGAACGCAGGATTCAAGTTCTCAGCAGTTTTAGCCATGAAGTTACCAGCGGTATTCTCGTTACCATAAACAGTAACCTGTCCAAGGTGAACGTGTTCAAACATCTGAGCAGATGCTTCTGCAATACCTGTCAACTGGTCAACTGTCTTGTACTGAACCACCATTTCAGGAGTCAAGCCAGATTCAATCATCTTCTCAACTGCCAAGGCTGGAGCCATTTCGATAGCTTGAACCTTATCAGCTTCTGCCATCAATGATGCTCTCTTACCTTCAGCTTCAGCAAGCAATTTCTTGCGAGTACCTTCTGCCTCTGCTTCTAACTGCAGTTTAGTAGCGTCAGCTTTCGCTTCTGCTTCTTTCAAAATCTTTGCAGCTTCTGCTTCTGCTTCCAATACCGCTTTGGCTTTAATTGCTTCTGCTTCAATAGTTACTCTCTCTTTTTGTTTCTGAGCAGGAACAATCATTTCAGCTTGAAGTTTTGCTTCCTCTGCCTTAGCAGCAGCTTCGTTAACCTCAATCTGGCGTTCTTGTTCTGTTTTGGCTACAGCCATTCTTGCTTCTACTTTAGAAGTACCAGCTACCTTTTCTGCTTCAGCTTGTGCCTGTGCAGCTTCTCCTTTTGCCTTTGATACTTCAATAGTTGCTTTCTGCTCAGCTACTCCAGCTTGCTTGTCAGCTTCTGCAGCCTTAATTCTCTTCTGAGACTCATACTCTGCAGTAGCAGCTTCTTGCTCATTAATTGCTTTCTGAGTGTCTGCTTCCTGCTTTTGCTTAGCTTGAGCAATACGAGTTTGCTTCAGAGCTTCAGCTTCAGCTTTCTTAGAATCTGCTTCTGCCTTAGCTTTAGCTACATTAGCTTCTGCTTCTGCGTCAGCAGCAGCTTTCTTAGAAGCAGCCTCTGAAGCGGATTTCGCTACATTAGCTATTCTCTGAGATTCAGCTTCAGCTTTAGCTGATTCTGCTTGAGTGTTTGCACGAGCAATACTAGCTTCTTGTTCCGCCTTCTGTTCAGCGATACCAGCTTGTTTGTTCTTTTCTGCTTCTGCCAAGCGAATAGCTTTCTCCTGATTAATCTCAGCAACCTTTACTTCCTGTTCTTGCTTAGTTTGAGCAACTGTAGTTTCTCTTTCCTTTTCAGCATCGGCTACGGCAATCTCACGCTGTTTGTTGGTTTCTGCAATCTGAATATCTCCTTTCTTCTTCTCTTCTGCAATGTCAGCCTGTGCCTGAGCAAGAGCTTTAGTTGCAGCTTTCTGACCAAGATTCTTGATATAGTTTGCATCGTCCGAGATATCAGCGTTGTTAATATTGATAATACTGAAACCTACCTTGTTCAACTCAGTTTCAATATTCTCTTTTGCCTTGCCGATAAATTTGATTCTATCAGCATTTATTTCCTCAATCGTCATTGTTGCCATCAAGCTTCTCACTTCACCAATGAGAATATCCTTGATTTGGTCTGAGATTTCAGAAGTTTTAGCTGTTAAGAATCTGCTTGCAGCGTTTTGCATTAGTACTTGATCGGTTCCTATACCAGTAGTTAATGTCACAGGAATCCTAACCTTAATCATTTGGCTGGATACTCCCTCTACCATTACCTGAATCTGAATAGGTTTCAAGGACATTTTAGCCCAGTCTTGAATGACAGGCATTACGAATGTACCTCCGCCGTGGATGATTTTAGACGGCAGTATAACTTCCTCCGTTTTACCAGTCTTCTCGTTAACTACCTTCTTCTTTCCTGCCTTACCAAATACTACCAGGATTTCATCACTAGCACACTTACGATACCGAGACAAAAGTCCGATAAAAGTTACAACTACTAAGAGTACAATAACACCCGCTACAATAAGAGTTTCTGTTGTCATCTTTAAAAATTCTTTTTAGTTAAAATAATACTTTCCATTCTCAAATTTTGAAATTCTCACTTTGTCCCCGTTTTTATACGTCTTATGCTCTTCTTCAGCATAAGCTGACAATTCTTGAAGCATTCCATTTATCTCAACTAAGATAACAGAACTACCACCAGAAATATCATTAGGGATAGTGATTGTTCCAATTCTCCCAACTAAGGCTTCACCCTTTTCAGGAATAACTTGATGTTGGAGTTTTAAACAAAGTTTATATAAGTAGTAAAGTATAACCACAAAAAGAATACCGCATATTAATGCGATTAAATAATCGTACCATTCTATAGAATGAGAAACGGAATGCTTAATACAAAGCCATCCACTTGCTCCCATTACAAAATGTACTAGTCCTTTAAAAGAGACAATATCACTCACATCCATGTCCAATTCTCCATCTAAATCTACATCTAAGTCAGTGTCGCCACCAAACCAAGAGAGTATGAACTGAACAATAAAAATGCCATACGAAATGGCTGCTAAGAGATAATAAGTTTCGCTCATTGTAATTTACATAACCCTCCTTGAGTCGTATTATGAAGTACGTAATACACTCTCCCAGGAACGGAGACTCTATAGACATTCATGTGACTATTAGGGTCGGTATATACCTTTATAACCGAAAAATGATTTCGGTCTTCCCTAGAAGTAAACGAACAACAGACTGCCGTAACTATTGCTACAACAGCCATCATACAAATTAATCTAATTCTCTTCATAAGTTTTTAGTTATTGATATTTGCATAGGATAAAGGATTCGAACCCTTACCTTCGATTTTGGAGACCGACGTGCTAACCGTTAACACCAATCCTATAGTTAATTGCGGAAGGACAGGGATTCGAACCCTGGGGACGTTTTACCGCCCGACGGTTTTCAAGACCGTTGCATTAAACCTGACTCTGCCACCCTTCCAAAGGGCTAACCAATTAGTTAGCCTAACATACATCCAAGAAGCAATAATACACAGAATATAGCTAGAATACACCAGCCTATAGCCTGGACTGCTCCTCAGTCAAATACACAAATCATAGAAGAAATAAAGAATACTGCGCCACCGACTACACTTATCCATCCGCCAGCATCTTCATCGTCTTTAGATAGTTTTCCTCTTCCAGTTATTAGTAAAAATAGAGATATTCCTAGCAGTAGTATACCTATTACGACTCCAGCTATCTCCTTATATAGTAATTTCCATACTACAATAGTTATCGCTGTTTGTCCTAGATTAGATTCAGATATTCTTATAGCCGAATCTTCAACTGCCTTCAAAGTTTCATTAACGGCTACTCCAATCTCCTTACCGAGATTTGCATACTCAGAAACTTCCTTGATTTCACCCTTTATAGCCTTCTCTGTTGTTATCTTCTCAATTTGAGTTCTAGTCTCATTGGGTAACTTATCATAATCTTCCTGAGATATAGTTATCTGAGAAAATGCTGCTACGCTCATCCAGAGCATAGCAAGCATAATTACAAGGAACTTTTTCATTAGTCAAGCCATTCAAATTCTTCACCCTTGAAATGTCTTGCAAAACAAGCATCGAACACTAGCTTTCCAAACTGGGTTGATACGTATTTGGCAATCTCTTCAGATTTGCACGCAAGCATCCCGACAGCGGAAGCGGCAGCGCCGACGCCATAGTAAGAATGGAAAGAGCCGAGACCCGCAAGGCCGCCATCAGCCGCGCTGCCGCCCACCAACGCGAATTTCTCGCCCTGATAACGGAAGTGACCAATGACTTCTGCATCCTTCGGAACTGATTTCATTCTAAAGAAGCGAACCCAGGGATACCATATAGTACCAGTTAACAGATTGAACTTGTGGCCTTCATTTAGCGCATCCAAGACTGTCTGCAACTTAGCTAGAGAATTTACAGATCTATTGTAGTAAATAGTATCTCTAGTAACACACCCTAGATAGTTTACAGCATCCTCATAGGTTCTTATCCGTCCCATAATGTTTTCTGGAACGATTTCAACATTGCCAGTTTCGGCATTATAGATGGGTTTATAACCATCTGGACATTCAATTTCAATTGTCTTTTTCATTCGTTATAATATTTAATAAAACATGATTAGGGTGTTATAGCGGACCGCTGACCTCTACAGCCACAATGTAGCGTTCTGCCAACTGAACTAATAACACCATCAAATTATTCGAATAGCGGCAGCAACTTCTTTCCTAGTATCTTCACCGCTTTCTGTACATCAGCTACAGTTCTAAAATAAACAACACCTGGATATTTTACGTTTTGATGCATAACGACGTACACTCCTTTTATATCAGTTTCCGTCTTTCCAGATAGAGAAGAACCCCTTCCAAGGAAATAACCGCTGTTACTCTCTGTTTTATTCCAACCATTGTTTAAGTAATTAGCTACTATTTGTAGACAAATTAGAGACTTAGTTTGCTCTGATATCCCTAAAGGTAAAAATAGCACATCCCAATCCTTTTCAGATTCTAATATTTCTCCAAGAGAAGGGACTAGAACTTCTTCGCTAAAAGCGGTAAGAGCTAATTTTTTCAAGTCTTCATTGCCACCCTCATACCATTTACGTGCCTGTTCTAAAGTTATTTCAAGGCAAGCTTTTGTTTTATTCATTTTATTTATTAGTTTTTAATGGACACCAATCTGGAATTAATACCCTTTCGTAAGGTCTTAACATTCCTTCAATTAGTTTATTCTCAGACTCCTTACAGAGCGCTTTCTCATCGTCATTAGGATCTGGGTCAGGAACAATTAAGCAGTGCGGACATTCTCTACACTGCTTAATTTCTTTTTGAAATACTACACTAGTACCAGATTTCTGGTAAGTATCCTTCTCCGTACTCATAATTTGTCATTTTGTAATTTCTTTAAATTCGTTTATAACTGTTTTTATAAATGGTTTAATATCAAATAATAGTATTACAATAACAAATATAGTATTTATTACTGGTAATGCCATTATTGCGAGTCTTCTAACTGTAACAAATCGTTCATTTACTGCCATATAAAGGCCAACTATGTACGTGCTTATTACGTATATAAATGCTGAATATCATCATAATATATTGAAATTAGTGTGGGAGGACTCGAACCTCCAGTCTCAAAAGAGAGCAGATTTACAGTCTGCGCGGCTACCAATTACCGGTTACAATCCCGAATCGACCTAGTAGAGAACCCTGGTTTCCTCATTTAAATATGACTAACCTATATGCAGTGGGTATACATATTTCTAAAATCCATATCCTAGGTCTCGCTAATAGGGTTTTATTCATAGATAGATTGATAATAATCTATCCAATAGTCTGCCTGCATATCTTCGAAGATTTCTTTGAGTTCTTCATCAGATAGCCCTTCATATTTGTCTTCCATTATATCTTTCTCCTATTAAATAGTCTAAAATATTCGTCAGAATATACGCTGCATAAGTCCTTATACTTTTTTGGCATAGGATAATCAAAGTCATCAAATGCAGACTCTTTAATAAATCCATCATGTAGAGCCATATTTGCTGTGGTAACAGCAATATTACAATTACGCTCCTTTCCCCAGTCAACAATGTTACTCATAACACTATTAAAGTATTCTGTATCATTATCTACTTGGAGATAGATTTCCACTCTGCAAATTGCAGGATTTTTGAATCCTTGTCTAAGAGTTATCTTAGATACGAAATTCAAGTCTAGCAAATCTGCTATTCTATCCTTAGCTACAATTCTAGAAATTCTTATCATCTTTTGGTAAGTTATTTTACATAATTGTGGGATAGGTAGGATTCGAACCTACTAAGCCTAAAGGCAACGGATTTACAGTCCGTCCCAACTCTCCATCGTTGGCGCTATCCCATAAAGCAATTAACAGATTTGTTCTAATTAACATAGCTACTACAATTCTTCCTCTTGGCACCCCAAGTCCTCTAGTAGCTAATAGCCGCACTAGTGCGTGGTAACAATTTTAAGGGAACTCACCTCTGTTAATTGGAGTAATCAGGGATTCATCTAAAAGGCACCCTACAGTCCTAATTGCTGTACTAATAGTGAATGTTGATTACTTCTTGTCTGGATAGCAGGACTCGAACCTGCGGTCTCTACATCCCAAATGTAGCATCTTACCAACTCGACTATACCCAGATGCAAACACGTGTTTCACAACAAATGTTTACTAGCGGAATAAAAGAAAAAGACTTCCCTATTAATAGGGAATTATTTCTCTATCTTAGAGAAAGTATAATTTAATCTTTCTATAGATATGATGCAATCTTTTGCAAAGTTTATACCTTTTGTCTAATTATTAGCTGGAGGTTCCTCCCTAATAGAATTTCTATTAGCAACATCACATTCTGGAAATATATAGATGTTATGAAGGTCGCAACATATCATAATATCTATTTCATCCTCGTTGTATTTGTGAACGGTCCCTTTGTTATAATTATTACTTGTTAAACTAAAGTTCAACGATACAGTTTTACTCGCAGTAGTTTTCACCTAAGTTCTGTAAAACTTGTTATTATAATATATAACAAAATCAAATGGTAGATTGTCAGACATTGGTAATAAAATATCTAATCTATATTTTGATAATTCACCAATGGCCTCTCCTATTTCTCCGAGCTACTTTTTGTTTCTTAATTCGTCTACATTTATCATAGCTTAATTATTTAAAGTTGGTTCTCCCTAAGAGAGTCGAACTCTTGTCTTTCGATTAAAAGTCGAAAGCTCTACCGTTGAGCTAAGGGAGAATAATAGTCTTTCCTTCCAGATTCGAACTGGAATTATCTGTTTAGAAGACAGAGGTTCTATCCATTGAACTAAGGAAAGGATAACTAAGAGTTTGCCTACTATTATATAGTATAATCTAGATTTCTCTTAGTTAAGAATTGTTAAATCTTCTCTTCAGAGATTAGTGCGTTCCCACAAGTAATTCGGTCAGAATCTTCCTCCTTAGATGGAACAAACACTATAACATCCCAACCTTCTTTCAATAAAGGTTGTTCAAAGCGACGATAAACGTCATAATCAGAGTATCCAGTTACCTGGAAACCATTCTCTATAGCAGAAGCTGTTTCATGTATAGGAGTGATTTTAACAATAAATTTCTCCCTATCAAATAGCTTTGACAATTCCTTCGCATCGAGAATAGTTTGTGAGGTTACTGGAAAATTTAGAGTATACTTTCTGCCTACTGGCATTGGTAACTCATTAGCCAACTGAGAAATTTGTGCTAGTGACAAACTCTTAGAGTCAAACAGCTCATTTCTCTGTTCATCGTCTGTAGAATTGATTGAAAACTGCAAGCCTGCTTCTCCATTGTAGAACTCATTTTTTATGCTACACCAAACCTGTAAGAAGTTTCCAAGCTTATTATTTGCTTTCGGAAGCATCGTGGAAACTACTGGATGAACAGTTTTAGCTATTAACCCTGCAGACTTAACCACACCTCTGAGAGCAAGTCCAAATGCTAATACATTATCATTCCATGTTGGTTCTCCCATTCTAGCAAAGTGTACATTAAACCTGTCAGTATTCCTAACAGTCTCATTCTTGATAATGTTTCTTATTTGCATCTCTTCAATAGAAACGTTTCCATGGAATCCAAATTTCGGAACATCACAGAATTTGCATTCCATTGGACATCCTTTCTGAGTGGAAATAGTTGCAACCCACTTCTTACTAAGGTCAACTTCAGTATTAGCTACTCCATTGATTTCCTTAGTTAGACCTAAGAAATCAGCCTTGATGTTGTTCTCCTTACCATAGTCTCCTACAGTTAAGAACTCTAGTCTATGTTCTGTATCAACATAGATTTTTCCTGTATGGGTTAATACTGTTTTCATTCGTCTTCAATCATTTTCCACATGATGATTAATATTATAAATACAACGATGTATGTCATACAATCCTCCAATCTGGTCTATTTCTAGTTATACGAAATTTGTTAGCCTCAGACCAGCTTGAGAAGGCCCTAACGACCTTCCCATAACTGTCTAACAGATAATATTTCATAGCGAACTAGTTCTCCATTTATTTGTACTGTAATCAATACTATCTCTCCTACGATAATCATAGTTTCTACCACAATTATCTCACCGTTTATTTCGGTAATTCTTCTTATCATTGCCATAAGTCAAATACTTTTTTGGTTAGCGGATAGTTTCCTCTCCATTTTGTTGCATACTTAAAAATCACAGACTGTCCTGTCTTACGCCAGATAGACCGAAATAGCGGATATAATACCGCCATGACGATGATTACCAATACCAGAACTATTAAGGTCATAGCCTTAAGTATATGTTCTAGCAACCAAACAGGCAATGTTATTGCCCATCTTACTATTGTTAACAAATCTTCCATCATTTCACAGATATTAAAGTGTTATGTATTCTCAATTCTTCTTCGGAAACAGGAATTAACTTCCCAAATACCCGAATATACTTTTGTTCTTTAATTACTAATGTAGATGAAATCTCTGTAATCACTTCTATGTTCTCCTCATGAAATCTTTGGAGGTACATTGCGTGAATCTTTCTTGACAACTCATAGTTGTCTGATGAAGCAATTCTGCTCATCTTAAATCTCTTTCTCATGGTTTCTTTTTTAATTCGTTAAATCTTTTTCTTTTATTAATCGCATTTTACACCTAAAACTTACTATCTCTCTGGTCTAAGACTTTCGAGGCTCTGTCCTGCCCATATAGGCTTTTCAGAGTATTTATTCATAAGAAACTGGTGTCTTGGGAAGTTATTGAGTTTTTTATTTTAGTCATCGGAGATGACTTAGAACAAAGGATATGAACCTACACCTTTCCGTTCAGTTTTTCTGGAATCCAATAGAGAGCCTTTACAAGCTGGTAAGCTGTATCTCTGTTCAGACTCAAATCTCCATTTTGGAAATTAGTGATTGTTTGTTCCATCAAATTATAACTACGAATATGGAAACGATGGATACTTCCATTATCCTTTTTGAATTCTACGGCATCCTCATTTACACTAATAATGTCCTTTCTATGGTGTTCTAGCATTTGGACACATGCGTCCATTCTCATTTTCAATGCTTCAATGCATAGGCATTCATAATGTCTTGGATTGTAACGGTTGGGACATCTAGGA
>ULLW01011374.1_pt1 | contig 19608 bp, 17 predicted proteins | sample 1951511 | NCBI WGS metagenome assembly ULLW01 (sample SAMEA4835536, study PRJEB28245) | human gut metagenome | biome: gut microbiome; material: fecal sample | place: Denmark | collected 2008
CGTGAAGCATATCTGACAGGTCGTGGACGTGTGATCATGCGTGCTAAAGCTGAAATTGAAATAGGACAGACACATGACAAAATCGTAATCACTGAGATTCCTTATAATGTAAACAAGGCAGAATTGATTAAGTATATAGCTGATCTTGTTAATGATAAAAGAATAGAAGGAATTTCGAATGCCAACGATGAGTCTGACCGTGAAGGTATGCGTATTGTTATCGATGTGAAACGTGATGCAAATGCTAGCGTAGTGCTGAATAAGCTCTATAAAATGACTGCTTTACAGACATCTTTTGGTGTAAACAATGTTGCATTGGTTCATGGGCGTCCTAAAACATTAAATTTAAGAGACCTAATTAAATATTTCATAGAGCATCGTCATGAGGTTGTTATTCGTCGTACTGAATTCGATCTTCGCAAGGCGAGAGAACGTGCACATATTCTTGAAGGCTTAATTATTGCTTCTGATAATATTGATGAAGTAATCCGTATTATTCGTGCTGCTAAAACTCCTAATGATGCCATTGCTGGCTTAATAGAACGATTCAACCTGACAGAAATTCAGTCCCGTGCAATTGTAGAAATGCGTTTGCGTCAGTTGACAGGTCTTATGCAAGATCAACTTCATGCAGAGTACGAAGAAATAATGAAGCAAATCGCTTATTTGGAAAGTATTTTGGCTGATGATGAAGTATGCCGCAAGGTAATGAAAGATGAATTGTTAGAGGTTAAAGCCAAGTATGGTGATGAACGTCGTTCTGAGATAGTTTATTCTTCAGAAGAATTTAACCCGGAAGACTTCTATGCTGATGATCAGATGATTATTACAATTTCTCATATGGGTTATATCAAACGTACCCCATTAACCGAATTCCGTGCACAAAATCGTGGTGGAGTAGGTTCAAAGGGGACAGAAACTCGTGATGAAGACTTTGTTGAGCACATTTATCCGGCTACAATGCATAACACTATGATGTTCTTTACACAAAAAGGTAAGTGTTACTGGCTGAAAGTATACGAGATACCTGAAGGTACAAAGAATTCCAAAGGACGCGCTATTCAGAATTTGCTAAATATCGATTCAGATGATAATGTAACTGCATACTTGCGTGTGAAGAACTTAGATGATTCAGAATTTATCAATAATCATTATGTATTGTTCTGTACCAAGAAAGGTGTAATCAAAAAGACGTTACTTGAGCAATATTCTCGTCCTCGTCAGAATGGTGTAAATGCTATTACTATTCGTGAAGATGACAGCGTAATCGAAGTTCGTATGACAAACGGTAACAATGAGATCATTATTGCTAATCGTAACGGACGTGCTATTCGCTTCCATGAAGCTGCTGTGCGTGTAATGGGACGTACTGCAACAGGTGTACGTGGCATAACATTGGATAATGATGGACAGGATGAAGTAGTTGGAATGATTTGTATCAAAGATTTGGAAACAGAATCTGTAATGGTTGTTTCTGAACAGGGATATGGTAAACGTTCTGAAATAGAAGATTATCGTAAAACCAATCGTGGAGGTAAAGGTGTAAAAACTATGAATATTACCGAAAAGACTGGTAAACTGGTAACAATCAAATCTGTAACTGATGAAAATGACTTGATGATTATCAATAAATCTGGTATCACAATCCGTCTGAAAGTAGCAGATGTCCGTATTATGGGACGTGCAACTCAAGGTGTCCGTCTGATTAATCTTGAGAAACGTAACGACCAAATAGGCTCGGTATGTAAAGTAATGACAGAAAGTCTTGAAGATGAAATTCCTGCTGAGGAAAAAGAAGGAACAATTATAAGTGATCCTAATGCAGATACACCGAATGCTGAAGACGTCACGGACGTAAATGAAAGTAATAACGATATTGAAGAATAGACATAATATTAATAATTAATCAAACAACAATCATGAAAAGAGTATTATTTTCGATGGTTTTATTGATGGCTGTTAGCTTCTCATTTGCTCAGATGAAGAATGTAAAAGAAGCAAAAAGCATTGCCAATGATGTGAAACCTAATTTTAAGCAAGCTGAACAGCTGATTGAAGAGGCTATGAAGAATCCTGAAACTAAGGATCTTGCTGACACATGGGACGTTGCTGGATTTATTCAGAAGCGTATCAACGAAGAGCAAATGAAAAATGCTTTTCTGAAAAAACCGTACGATACATTAAAAGTATACAACAGTATTTTGAAGATGTATGAGTACTATAATAAATGCGACGATTTGGCTCAGGTACCTAATGAAAAAGGTAAGATTAAAAACAAATATCGTAAAGCAAATGCTTCTAGTATGTTGGCTGAACGCCCTAATTTGATTAATGGTGGTATCCAATATTTCAATTTGGATAAGAATAAGGAAGCATTAAAATTTTTCGCTACTTATGTAGAATCAGCTTCTTATCCGATGTTGGCTGATAAAGAGTTAGCTAAAAATGATACACTTCTTCCTCAAATTGCATATTATGCAACATTAGCGGCTGATAGAGTAGGCGATAAAGATGCTATTATCAAGTACGCTCCTTCAGCATTGTCTGATAAAGATGGAGGTAAGTTTGCTATGCAGTTAATGGCAGATGCTTATAAAGCTAAAGGTGATACTGCTGCATGGATTAAATCTTTGGAAGAAGGTATTCTTAAGTTTCCAGGAAATGATTATTTCTTTGCAAATCTAGTTGATTATTATAATACTTCTAATCAAGCTTCTAAAGCAATGGAATTTGCTGATAAGATGTTAACTAATGATCCTAATAATAAGTTATATTTATATGTGAAGGCATATCTTTATCATAATATGAAAGAGTATGATAATGCAATCGAATACTACAAAAAAGCTATTGCTGCTGATCCGGAATATGCAGAAGCTTATTCTAATGTAGGTTTAGTGTATCTGATGAAAGCACAAGATTATGCAGATAAAGCAACAACAGATATCAATGATCCTAAGTATGCTGAAGCTCAAGCGGCAGTGAAGAAATTCTATGAAGAAGCAAAGCCCTTCTATGAAAAAGCTAGAGCTTTAAAACCTGACCAGAAAGATTTATGGTTGCAAGGTCTTTACCGTGTATACTATAATTTGAATATGGGTCCGGAATTCGAAGAAATTGATAAGATGATGAAATAATATATTTCTTTGATGAAGAAAAAGAAGGTTACACAAAAGTTGCCTTCTTTTTTTATGCTTTTTAAAAATATGAGTTCATTAAAAAACAGCAAAAGGGAGCAAAGTTTATTTATTGCTCCCTTTTGTTATTAAACATAATATTGATTATTCCCTTCTTTGTAGCGTAATAATTAAAACTACTTAATATTATGGTTACAAAAGTTGAAAAATATAACATGAAAACAGAATTTGAGAAACTTCGTGACTTTGATTTTACGGTTTCTTATGTTCGTGTAGTTCGTTTTAATGGTAATCGTGTTACTAAGTTGATTCCTGTTAATCAATTTTCTCTCTTTGGTATTACTGTTGTTCAGGCTCGTAATATAGTCCGTTCCTTTAATCTTCTGCCCAATTATATTTGTATAACTTCTTTAATTTCTGACTAATGGCAAAACAAGAACCCGAATACCTGTTACGAGTAACTATTAATGTACTTTATCGTGCTTCTCAAGAACAAATTACTACTTTTCTTCTTGGCGAATTTCCTACTGTCCGTGCTGCTGAAAAGTTACGTGATTGTCTTTGTCGTTATAATCCTGACAAACTTTTTCTTGCTAATTATCAACAAATTACTAATCCTAAATATCAATTAATAAAATGAAACTAACAAATGACCAAATTCACAAAATCATTACCGCGGTTTGCACCTGTATTACTACAATTGCGGCTATCATTCTTACCTCGGCTTGTACGCTTAGTCTCTCGGTTCAAAAACAAAATAACAACTCGAACCAAGGTACGGAGCAAACAACTTCTGTTGATTCTCTTAGTATTAACCCTGTATTAAAAAAGTAATTATGGCACAAAACATTTTTGATGCAACTCTTGACCCTAATAATGATATTAAGGTTAACAATTTTGATTGGTCTCACGCTAATAACTTGACTACTCAGATTGGGCGTATTACTCCTATCTTCTGTGATATGGTACCTGCAAAAACATCGTTTCGTGTAAATCCTCGTTTCGGTTTGCAATTTATGCCTATGGTTTTCCCTATCCAAACACGTATGAAGGCTCGTATTATGTGGTTCCGCTATCCTCTTCGTGCCCTTTGGAAAGATTATAAGGACTTTGTAGGTAACTTCCGTGAAGGTTTGGAAGAACCTTATATCGATTTTAATGCTTCCCGTCTTGCTAAAATGGCTACTACTGGTTCTCTTGGTGATTATTTGGGTTTACCTTCTACTATTTCCGGTAAGTTTGGTTCTACTCCGGCTATTCCGTTTCCGATTACTACTACCCGTGCTTTGAAGGGTAATGTTCTTCCGGTTATAGGTGCTGTTGATTATTCTCGTGCGGTTTCTTCTTCAAATGATAATCCGCCTATTTCTGCTTGCTTCCCTCTTGTTTCTGACACTGAAGCTAATATTACTTATTCTAAAGGTGATGTTATTCGTGTTACTATTCCTGTATTGGATTCTTCTTCTCTTATTGGTTTGGAACGTATTGCACTTGTTGCTACTGATTCATCTAATTCGGTTGTTTTGGTGTTTAATCCAACTTCGGTTCAGAAAAAAGGTGATTTAGATATTTATGATTTTCTTTATGATTCTGATGAGCCTGTTACTTTTTCAAATGGTAGGTTAGACCTTTGTTTTGCTTCTGTTGGTGTTCGTCGTTATGTTTCTTACAATAATAGTATGTTATATATGGCTAGTCCTGCTCAGTATGTAGGTTCTATTGCTGATAGAGTTATTGATATTTCATATCAAACTTCTCCTTGGTTTAGCTCTGGTTCTCCTAATAAGGATAAGCAGCAAAAGATTCTTGCTTATGCTTTCCGTGCTTATGAAGGTATCTATAACTCATTTATCCGTGACAACCGTAATAATCCCTATTATCTGAACGGACAAGTTCAGTATAATAAATGGATTCCTACTGATGAAGGTGGAGCTGATACTACTTTGTATGAACTTCGTTATGCCAATTGGGAAAAGGACTTCTTAACAACTGCTGTTCAGTCTCCACAACAAGGCAATGCGCCTTTAGTTGGTATTACTACTTATACACAAACCGTTCAGAATGAAGACGGTACACGTACTGAACTTATAAAAACTTCTCTTGTTGATGAAGACGGTAAAAAGTATGGACTTTCTTTTACACAATCTGATGAAGGTCTTGAAGGTGTTGAGTATGTAGAACTTGATAACGGTACTCAAGTACGTCAAGCCCGTTCATTGTATGACCTTGCAACATCAGGTATTTCTATTCCCGATCTCCGTATGGTTAATTGTTATCAAAAGTTTCTTGAACTGAATATGCGTAAAGGCTATTCCTACAAGGATATTGTAGAAGGTCGATTTGATGTAAAGGTACGTTATGCTGATTTGCTTATGCCCGAATTTTTTGGCGGTGTTTCTCGTGATATTGACGTTAATAGTGTTACTCAGACTGTTGATAATAATGCTGTATCCGGTTCAGGTGATTACGCAACTGCTCTTGGTTCTCAATCGGGTCTTGCTGGTGTTCGTGGTGAAGCGAATGCAAATATAGAGTGCTTCTGTGATGAAGAATCTATAATAATGGGTCTTCTTATTGTCACTCCCCTACCTGTTTATACCCAATTGTTACCGAAACATTTTACGTATCGCGGTCTCATGGAACATTATCAGCCTGAATTTAACTTGATTGGCTTTCAGCCTATTAAATATAATGAGGTATGTCCTATTCAGGCATATAATGATAATCCGGATTCTCTTACTGAAACATTCGGCTATAATCGCCCGTGGTATGAGTTTGCGCAAAAGTATGATGTAGCACACGGTTTGTTCCGTACAGATTTAAGTAACTTCCTTATGCATCGTGTGTTTGACCAAAAACCTCAACTTGCTCAAAGCTTCTTGACTGTTGACCCTGAACAAGTTACTGATGTGTTTGCAGTTACTGAAACTACGGATAAAATTTACGGTCAAATTTGGTTGGACATTACTTGTAAACTGCCTATTGCCCGTGTTGCTATTCCGCGGCTCGATTAGTCTGCATAGAGAAATAATTTTTTCTTCCTTTTTTCTTTTGCACCACTAAATTTGGCATTCGGAATAGATAAGACCAAGGGTTATTTTGTTAAAAATCGTTAAATCTTTGCGCGTGCGTTTCGCGCGTGCAATTATTTAATGAATTTTTAACGGAATGTTCATTGGTTGTTCTATTTCGCAATACCTTCCTTTGTGGTGTAATTGAAAATTGGACGAAAAAAGTATTTCGCCCAACGCTGCATAGTAAAGGTGCGAGTTGGAAACTCGTGCCGTAAGCCGCATGAGCCGTTAAGGCTGCACAGGCTCAACCGTTAGTTAACGGTTGTAAAATCCGCTCGTAGAGCGCTACCTAGAGAAAATATTTCCCGCTAATTGCGCGGCTGGTTATTAACTTAAATATAATTATTATGGCAAAAAGAATTATGAAGGCTCAAATTAAGCCTGTTACCTGTAAACTTCAAACAGGTGTTGACTATGAGATTACTAAACCTAATCTTGCCCTTACTCCCCAAAATATCAAGGATTTGACAGATAAAGGCATTGCCGTTAATCTCCCGAATGAAAAACAGTTCCTTGAAGGTGATTCCATTTCTTCAGCTAAATCTTGGGACATTGAACCTGTATTTAAACGTTCTGCTGATATGTGTGAACTTTGGGAACTTGAACAAGTTTCCAAAAATAAAGTGCTTAAAGCGCATAAAGTTGATAAACGTAAATTTGGATAATTATGGGTCTTGGTGCTGCTCTTGGTGCTGCAGGTTCTTTTATTACTGGCTTGTTTAGTGCAAAGAAACAAAACAAGAATATTGATAAACAGATTGCTGCCCAAAAAGAAGAAAATCAAAAAAATCGTGATTGGAATTTAAATCTTGCTCATCAACAAAATGCTTGGAATATTGAGCAGTGGAATCGTGAAAATGCTTATAATTCTTCTGCTGCTCAAATGGCTCGTTTTAGAGATGCAGGTTTGAATCCTGACCTTGCATACGGACAACAAAATTTGTCTGCTGCTTCTCCTGAAATGACTGCCGGAGAAGGTTCTCAACCTACTGATGTTTCTAACCTTGCCAATAAACGTACTATCGGAGATATTGTTTCACAGGCTGCTACTACCCGTTTGACGAATGCCCAAGCAAAATTAGCCGAAAGTCAAGCGGAAAAAACTGATGCCGAAACAACTGGTCAAACTATTAATAATGAGTGGTTGCCTAAACTCTTGAAAGGTCAAACGGATATAAATGAAGCTGATGTTAAACAAAAACTTGCTGATGCTGGCTTAAAAGGTAAACAGATTGAAGTAGCTGTTGAGCAAATCAAAGTAATGCAACAAAGCGTTAAAGAATCTCAAGAAAAGATTAAAGATTTGCAATCACAAATGGAAAATCGTACTTTTCAACAAGTTCAAGCTATGCTTGAATATAACTTAAGAAAAGATAAACAAAGTTATGAAATTTCTGAAATTCTATCTAAAGTTTCTGTTAATCGTAGCGCTGCTAAGCGTATTATTTCTCTATTGCCATATGAGATAGCAGAATCAATATCTCGTGCAGGTGCTAATGACGCTACTGCTGCTCTTACCTTTTTAAAACAAGGTACTGAACAACTTATACAAGCTAATCAGCGTTTGAGTAATGCTGAAAAATCGGAACTTATTAAGTCTCTTCAAGTTGATAATTTGGAGAAAGCTATGAATATTTCTGTACGTCTTGACGGTGAAGGTAAGGAACATATTTTATCTCAACTATTTAATGCTATGGGATATATTATCCAAAAGATTTCACCACTTAAATGAGCGGGGCTGTTACCCCGCTTTTTTACGATTTCTTCTAAAATCGTCTGCAATAACTTGATATATATAGAGCAACTGACACGCCTTTGTAAATGAGCGTTTTAAATCTAGCTTTCAGTTGCGAATTGCTCTAAGTATTCCTTCCGTGAATTTATGAAACAAATATATTGTGAGAATCCCGTTATTATTCGGAATGCTCAACTTAAGTATTTTCTTACTACATATAAAACCTATGTTACTCCTAACGGTGAAACTACTATTTCTAACTCGATTGCAGAGTATTATAAATACTCTTTTCCTGAATGGAAATTTAATCCCTATCGTTTTGGTGTAACTTCTGATAATATAGATGACTATTATATAGTTAACAAACATACAGGTGAAACATTTCCTATGTTTATACTTGTTCCCTGTGGTAAATGTGAGCTCTGCCGTGATAAAAAATCCCGTGAATGGGCTTTTCGTGCTATCTGTGAAAATGCTACTTCTAGTTCTATGCCCTACTTTCTTACGCTTACATACAATCCTAAACACTTGCCTAAATGTGGTATCTTTAAAGAAGAAATACAATTATTTCTTAAACGTCTACGTATAAAACTAGACCGTTTAAACATTTCTCATAATCTTCGTTATGTCGCTGTTGGTGAATATGGAAAAACTTCTAAACGTCCACATTATCATATGATACTTTGGAACTTCCCTAATGATTCCGAACATTTTCGTACTATTACTTCCGTTCTGCATTTTATAGAATCTTGTTGGACTTGCTTCACAGGTGAATATAATACTGACGGTTCTCCCGTTATGGAATCTCTTGGCTTTGCTTACTGTCTTCCTTGTAAACAAGGCGCTATCTCTTATGTTATGAAGTATATGAAAAAGCAATTTATTCCACCTGTTGGTAAGAATCCTCTGTTTTTTCTTACTTCTCGCAAAAATGGTGGACTTGGCGCTGAATATGCTCGTAGATTCTTGGTACATTATCGTTCTCATCCTGATGATACAAAAATAACCGCTACTGACCCGTTTACGGGTTATACTCAAACTGTAACTATGCCTGCTTACTTTCGTCGTATCTATTTTCCTACTCTTTCCGTTGTATTATCTAAACAGATTCGTGATGCATATACTGAATTGTGTAACCTTATTTCTAAACGTAAATCTATTGTTGAGGTACTTGACCCTACATATAAATTTCATATCGAAGATAATGAAAAAATAATTTTAAAAAAGTATTGGTTTTTGCCTACTCAAATATGTATTAAATCTATGCCTAAGTATGTCGGATACTATCGTACTATGGATATTACTCGTTTACAAAATGAATATATAGATAACTGTCTTCGTGCTAATGAATTATGCCGTTACTTATATCTTGAAACTTATGATGAAAACTACTTAAAACAACGTCTTGAACTTGCAGAAAAAAGGCAGCAAAAAATGTCGTTATTATATGATTCCTTGCCGCCTATGAATATTGAGGATATAAAATACAATCTAATCTATCGTAGAAAAATACAAGAAAATAAAGAAATTATTTAATCTTTTTTATGCTTAATTATTTGCATATATTATTGATTATTCCACTGTTTAAAACACTAAAATTCTATTTCTTTTGATCATCCGTTCATAACAAGTAACGGCGTATCTGAATGAAAAATCATCTTACGAGCAATACTTGGATTGAATAATCGAGCGAATATATTTCTTTTGTATGAAGTCAATGCGATTATATCTATTTGATTATCTTTGATATATTGTTCAAGTCCTTTTAGTAGATTATCACTCATTACGACATCATAATGGATTTCAAGCCCTGGGTATTGCTTGTGAAAATATTCTTTTATGCCAACAAGTTTTATTTCATTCCACGTATCTTTTGATTCAGCAAGATGTATCAAAGATACTGAAAAATGAAATGACTTCCAACTATTGAAAAATGCATCAAAAGCTATTAAATCTCTTTGATCGAAATTAGTTATAAAAGCGATCTGTTTTACCTCACTGAATTGTTTGAATGGTGTATTCTCCGGAATAGCTAATACGGCTGTACGATTTCGGTCAATAACCTCAGCAGTTACACTGCCAATCAGATCTATATCTTTTTGATTTTTTCCTCGTGTCCCCATAATGATGAGTTTAGGACGTTGCTCTTTAGCGTATCTCAATATTTCTTCTTCTGGAATGCCTTCACGTAAAATACAGCTATATTTGACATCTGGAAATTCCCCCGATTCAACTTTATCTTTTATTTTATCAGATAAAGCTTTGAGATCAGAATGAACTTTGTGAATAATTGTTTTTACAGATTCTTCATCTCCAATTTGATAGTTGAATACATCTCCGTATGGCAATGACGATGCATATATAGGTGTAAAATATACATGCAACAAAATAATCTCTGCGTTCTCTGTTTTAGCTAGGTTGAAGGCAAATTCACATGCTTTCATCGAATAACTAGAGAAATCGACCGGAATTAAAATCTTATTTGATTTTTCTCCTTTTTTTGTTTCCTTCTCTCCTACTATACTTTCCGATAGCCAAGCAGAGCTTTCTGTGATTTTCAGTGCATGCGGTAGATCGCTTTCCTTAATTCGTAAGCGTACTCCAGAGGATACAACAGGCTGTATTTGGTTCACATTATGAATGTATGTCTCAATACCTTCATTTTCAAGTACATTTTTTAGAATCTGAGCTTTGGTATATGTCAGAATTGCTAGAGTTACTAATTTGTCTTCCATAATTGATACATTTTGAAGGTGAACAAATAAGAAATCCCAATTGTTTAACGCAATTGGGATTTCTGTTTGCTATATTTTAAACTTGCACAGATTCGGTAGCCTGTTCTTTTTGCATACTCATATTCAATTCATCTAGAATCTTTAAAGCCCGATCGAGAACTGTTGTATCGTCTAACATAACAAGCCCACCATCTGGACCGGGCTCAAGATGTATTCCGACACTTTTTCCCTCCTTGAAATTATGGCCTCCGAAAAAGTTTCGCACAGTATCTACGTGTAAACCAAGTTCGTCTGCTATTCGATGCATGCTACCGCTGGGCAATGAATCTTTAATCTTACGAAGTTCATTAAATGTTATTGTTCTCATGTCTCATAAATTTAATGGTTAGTACTATGTGATTTTTTATCACGCTATAAACTTAAGCAAAAAAAAAGATAAAACAAATTATTTGCTTATCTTTTTTTTCAAAATTGATAAAATCTATTAATACCTTTTATATCACTTCAATAGCAGAAGCTGGGACCCATCCTACTTTTCCATCTTCTAAGTGAATTTCTTTCCATTCTTTCATAGAATTGTCTTTGACGTTTACCTTTCTTCCTTCATGAAGAATAAATAAACTAGTACCACTTTCACTTGGAGTACTTCGCACTGTGACACTCGGATTCATAACTATCGCTTCGTTACGGTTTACCAAATTTTCTTTTTGTTGTGAAGCAAAAAGATTAGAGCATACTGTGATTATTAAAAAGATAATCCCTGAAATGAAGCCTATCTTTTTCCACATAATCTGTTTTGAAAATATAAAGAAGTAGAGAGATACTATCAGTAGAATGAAAGAAACAATTCCCCATGTGGCCCATGCATCTACACTCATACAATTAATCAAAGACTTAGTCCATGAGATAAAAAAGACTTCAGGAGTAGGTTCTACTTTATCTATTGTTTTGGCACGTGCTACTTCGAGATTAGCACGGATGTCGCTATTTCCCGGTTGCAAAAGCAAGGCACGTTCGTAATTAAGAACCGCCTTTGCTATTTCACCTATTTTATAATAACTATTTCCGAGGTTATAATAAACTTCAGATGCTTCTCCATTCTTTAGTAATGCTTCGTATATTTGAATGGCAGCCGCATAATCTTCTTTTATATATGCGGAATCTCCTTTAGTTTTTGTCACATCTTCCAATTTGTTATCAAGAAGTGTATGTGTATCGACATGGATAGAATCAGCTTCGTTTATTTGTCTGGGTTCAATGCTCAGTGAATCTTGCGCGAAGCAAGTTACCGACATTGATAAGAATATAAAAAATAATATTTTTTTCATGACACAATCTCTTCTAGGTTAATGTTTTATTGAATTCTCCATTTTGCTTATCACTTCTATTGAAGATGAATAAACTTTATCCATTGCCTGATTTTCATCTCCCGGAGCAAAACGGGCAAATTCACAGTCATTCAATGCATTCAGGAATTCCTTAATTAGCTCTTCACTCACTCCATGATTTCTCAATTTTTCCTCAATATTATCTTTAGACAAACGGGATACCGGAATATTCAGTTTATCACTGATATAGCCCCACAATGCTTTCAAAACTTCATCATAGAAAGCATCTTTCTTATTTTCAGAAAGCAGTTTACCAGCCAGCTTCATACGTTTTATTGCTACTTTATTAGCCTTCTTCGTTCTCATCTTCGCTACATTGGCATTCTCTGCTGCTTGTTTGCGATAAATTATAAAGAAAAGAATAAAGGCAAGAGCCGGAATAATATAGAATAGCCAGTACGACATTGAACCATAGAAGAAGCTTCCTTTAGGTTGAAAAGTCACTTCGTTTTGTTTAATATAGCGAATATCTTCACCCAAGACTTTCAAATCCTCCTTATTGGTGAAGTTAGCAATAACTTGATCTGCATTTCCTGCACCTTTCTCTACGTTTATTACATAATCTTCTGTATTCAGAGTTTTATAAGATTTGGAACGGATATCGAAATAACTAAAAGATACACCCGGAATTTTATATGTTCCGGCATGTCTAGGGATTGCTAAATATTCAATAACTTTATTCCCAGTAAGCCCTTCTTTTGTTAATCTCACCTGATTATCAACTTTAGGATCGTACACTTCAAAATCATCTGGAAATTTGATTTCCGGATTGGAAATAAGTTTCAGATTACCCGTTCCGGAAATCACTAATTTAATAGTTATTGCATCATTCGTTTTTAACTCCTTACTGTTGATAGAAGAAGAAATGTTGAACTCTCCTACTCCACCTAAGAAGTTTGTCGGTTTACCAGCCGGAAGTGGATTAACATTGATGGCTATTTTAGGAGTTGTGATAGGCTTCTTAATCTCTATAACATTGTTTCCTCCATTAAAAAAAGCATCAAAAGGATCGGCTGACTGTACTGGTTTATTTACCGTCATTTGGAACTGTGCAGGCTCTATAAATAGTTTGCCCGACTGTTGTGGAAAGAGCACGAATTGGCGATAAACAGTTGTATAGTAGTTACGACCTTTATAATGCTCAGGTGTCCATCGAGCATTTGTAGTCATTTCGATTTCCTGTGAATGAAAACCCTTGAAGTCAGGTAACTTGGCATTATTAAGCTGTAAGTTAGATTCTCTGGTATATATTTTATATGTCAATACGAACGCTTCCTGCTCATAAACATTTGTCTTACTTGCAGTTGCTGTAATAAACAAATCTTGGTTAGATACACTTGCATTCGATGAAGGCTGTATGGAAGAACTATTATCATTATTCCTCCTGCTACTATTATGATTTTGATCTTGTGGCAATACTTTTATTTTCACTGAGTTAGATATCATTTGATTACCGTCAGCTACTATTGAAGCACCAGGAACAGTAAACTCACCAGCAGTATTGGCCATCAATATATAAGTGAAAGTAATACTACTAGTAGATGATACACTACCATTCACAATCTGAGTACTACTTTGTTCTGATCGGCTTGGCCCCATTAAAACATCAAATCCTTTGATAGAAGGAGCACGAAAATCTTTTACTTTCTGTGTTGTAACCGTATACGATAGCCTAAATTGATCGCCTACCACCACCACGTCCGGAGCAGAAGCAACAAACGACACTTTATCAGCGAAAGTTTGGGTGCTATATGCCATCAATGTCATTAATATAATAATTAGTTTTCTCATTGCTTATGAAATTTATATCGTCAACTTAATATTACCAGTCTTTTTCCAAACGCCCACCTTGCAACACTTTCTGTTGTTTCTTCACTTTATCCTGCACATCCTTTTCATCCTGCATCACAGAATTAAGTAATTGTTCTGCATTCTCCTTCGACATTTGATTGTCTTTCTTTTCAGATTTTGGAGGTTGTTGCTGATCTTTCTTTTCATCCTGTTTTTGATCATTCTGTTTGTCTTTATTCTTATCTTGTTGTTGATCTTGCTTCTGTTGCTGGTCTTTGTTTTGATCTTGATTTTGGTCCTGATTCTGCTGTTGATCTTTCAGCATTTTCTGGGCAAGTGCCAAATTATATCGAGTTTCATCGTCAGCTGGATTATTGCGTAACGACATTTTATACGCTTCTACTGCTTTTGCATAATCTTTACCAGCTTGAAAAAGAACCCCCATATTATGATAAATATGAGCCAGTTTCATTTTGTCTTTTTCGATTTTGCCGGCAGCTACATATTGTTCCATAGCATCCTGAAACTTTTGTTGCTGTGAGAGAGTATTCCCCAGATTATACATGGATACTGTCGACTTAGGGTTTACTTCTAAAGCTTTCCGATAATTCACCTCCGCATCTACAAATACGCTGTCATTAAACAAACGGTTTCCTTTACGGATGTAGTCACGCTCTGCTTTCTGTGCCGAGACACTGGCTACCGATAGTAGAAAAATAGTGAATAGAATATATTTACTTCTTAACATATGCATAGCTATTTCTTATTAGAAAATAGGTGAACGTTTTTGAACAAAGGATTTTTACGATCTAGAATTAACAATTCTGCTAACAATAATATTAAAATAATCCATGCAATAGCTTGAAACTGTTCGTTAAACTCTGTATACACTTTCGACTCAACATCTGATTTCGCCATTTTATTCACTTCCTGATTAATAGCTTTCTGAGCAGAGTTAGTATTATCTACTCGTACATAAATACCTTTTCCTTCTTTGGCAATTTCCTGACACATAGCTTCGTTTAAGCGTGTGACAATAACATTCCCTTCACGGTCACGACGATAATCATTTGTACCTTCTATGGGAATAGGTGCACCATCAGGCATACCCACCCCTAATACACTTACTTGAATACCTTTTTCAGCTGCAACTTTAGCAGCTTCTACAGCTCCGCCTTCATGGTTTTCACCATCTGTAATTACAACAATGGCACGTCCCACTCCTTCTTGAGGTGTAAAACTCCGTACAGCCAAATTAATAGCTTCTCCAATAGCCGTACCTTGTTTAGAAATCAATGAAGGACTAATCGACTCCAAAAACATCTTGGCAGAAATATAGTCGCTGGTAATCGGTAACTGTGTAAATGCATCTCCTGCAAATACAATCATACCGATTTTATCATTATCCAGTTCATCAACTAACCTGGAAATTAATCTTTTAGCTTTTTCCAGACGACTTGGCTGTACGTCCTGTGCCAACATCGAATTTGAAATATCCAAAGCAATAATAACTTCTACCCCTTTACGCTTCACTGTTTCCTGTTTGGAGCCAAACTGAGGACGTGCTAATAATACAGAGAACAAGCCGATAACAACAAATATTATCCAAAATTTTATATCCGGACGATATTTGGATACATCAGGCATCAACTGGGCCAGTAAAACCGGATCACCAAAACGTCGAATATTTTTTCTTCTCCTGTAATTGGAATACAAGTAGAAAACTGCTAAAAAAGGTAATAGCAACAATAAATATAAATATGTAGGTTCTTCAAATCGGAACATTTTCTTCTTATTTTACGATTGACAAATAACGATTGACAAACATCCTTATGGAATCTTTTTGAGTATTGAGTTACGCAATAACACTTCTAATAACACACAAAGGAAAGCCGCCAATGCAAACCACTGATATTCTTCGTCCCTCTTACTATACTCCTTTACATTCAGTTTAGTTTTTTCCAGTTTATCAATTTCCTCATATACTTCTTTTAGTTTCGAGTTACTCGTAGCCCTAAAATAGTTACCATCGGTTGTACCTGCAATCTGTGTCAACGTTTTCTCATCAATTTCCACCGGCATATTTACATATTGCACCGTATTTCCAACTGGATAGGGATAAGGTGCCATACCATTCGTCCCCACCCCAATAGTATACACGCGAATACCAAAACTTTTGGCTATCTCAGCAGCCGTCAATGGAGAAATATCCCCTTTGTTATTAGTACCGTCTGTCAATAAAATAATCACCTTAGACTTTGCCTTACTATCTTTCAGTCGGGTTACTGCATTTGCTATTCCCATACCTACTGCTGTACCATCTTCGATAAGGCCACATTTGATATTATGAATCATATCCAATAAAACAGCATGGTCGACAGTAAGCGGACATTGAGTGAAAGTTTCACCTGCAAATAAAGTTATACCGATATTATCGTTAGGGCGGCCGTTAATAAATTCAGCAGCTACATCCTTTGCAGCTTCCAACCGATTCGGCTTTAAATCCTCGGCTAACATACTAGTAGATACGTCAATAGCGAGCATTATATCAATCCCTTCTATTTCGCTATTCTGCCATTTATTAGTCGTTTGCGGACGTGCAAGCACTAGAATAACCAGCACTAAGGCAATAACACGCAATAAGAATGGAACATGCAACAAATAGTTCTTATAGCTTTTAGGTGTATGTGCATATACACGAGCATCCGAAATTTGAAGAGTTGCTTCACTTTTCTTTTGCCTCAGAATATACCATACAATATAAGGTATAAGTAATAATAGCAAAAACAGATATTCAATATTGGCAAAAATCATTTCATTTATGATTTAACAGTTTACTATTTAGTATTCAAGCTATATATACTTTTAAGCAAAAAGATTATATAGCTGCATACCTATATATATAAAGGTACCTATCAATGCGGTTGACAAAATTGCGATTCCGCAAATTAACAATACTTTTGTCCGCAAAGAACGCTTCTCTATAATTGTAATTTCCGTTGGTTGCGGTTTTTGATTTTCTTCTTCAGGTTGCTTCGTTTCATTAATAAAGTCAATAGCATTGATCAGATTGGCATCATTCTCGTTCATTTGCGGATCGTGCTTCGCGAACTTCACTAGATCGGCTGTCTGGAAAAGCTCCTTCAAATCAGAAATAGCTTCTTTATCCTTCATTTCTAATAGCTTGTCAATAATCTCAGATGAAGTCATTTCAAGCGCATTGAAACCAAAACGATCTTTTATATAGGTGCGAAGTGTATCAGTCAATTCTGTGTAATATTCCTTCGGTTGTCCTTTCTGCCATACTTTCTCATTCTTGATACGCTCTATCTCTTTCATTGCAGCCTGATGGGGCGGCAATTTAGGTTCTACCTTTATTTTGCGGATAATAGGTTTGTTATCCCGGATACGAACTATGAGATAAATTAATAGACCAAGTAAAGGCAAAGCCAAGAATGAACAGCCAATTAACCCATACCAGTCTTCCCATGCGAAAGGAGCTTTCATCACGGTTTTCTGCCCAAAAAATTGGTCTGGATGTAATGTGTCAACCGGTATTGAATATACTTTCAATGCCAAAGCTCTTGATCTATACTCTTTGCCATCTACTGTAACAGGCATTGGTGGTAGATAATACAAAGCCGAGTCAAAAGAAGTAACAGTATACTCTTGAGTAATCATCATACGCTGACGATCGTTCAGGAACTGAGTATCCGGCTTGGCAGTTTCTATAATTTCTACCCCTCGTACCAGTGTATCGGTATAAGCGGGAAAAACAGCCCGTTGCTTGGCATCCATAGCTACTTGTAATTGTATTTTCGCTTGTTCACCAATCAGTATCTGCAAAGAATCTATCTTTGCCTCCACTGTTACAGATTGTGCTCCTACTCTATCAATAGACAGTAAACATAACAATGCTATCAGAATAATATTTTTATTCATCTTTGATTTCATTAGTTTCGTTTGGCAAATAAATTCAACAATGCCTTTACGTAATCCTGGTCAGTTCTTACAGATACAGAGTCTACGTTACTTTTAGTAAATGTATCATTCAATTCTGTCTGTTTTTGTATCCACCAGTCGCGATGTGCCCGACGTACAGCTTTGGAAGAAGTATCAATCCATTGCTCATGTCCGGTTTCTGCATCTTTTATCCGCATCAATCCCACCGGAGGAAGATCACTGACTCTCCTATCATAAACCTGTAATGCTACTACATCATGTTTCCGGTTAGCAATAGTCAAAGCATTTTTGAAACTTTCCTGATCGATAAAGTCGGATAAAACAAACGCAGTACAGCGTCTTTTCATAACATTAGTCAGATATTCCAATGCAAGACGTATATTAGTGCGATGACTTTCCGGCTGAAAATCAATCAATTCACGAATAATATATAGAATATGCTTACGTCCCTTCTTGGGAGGAATAAACTTTTCTATCCGGTCTGAAAAGAATATCACACCGATTTTATCATTGTTTTGGATAGCAGAGAAAGCAAGAGTAGCGGCAATTTCCGTTATCATGTCTTTCTTTAATTGCTTGACCGTACCAAATTCTAAACTTCCGGAAACATCGACCATCAACATAACTGTCAGTTCGCGTTCCTCTTCAAACACTTTCACATAAGGTTTGTTGAAGCGCGCCGTCACGTTCCAGTCTATGTCACGTATGTCATCCCCAAATTGATACTCACGAACCTCCGAAAAGGACATTCCTCTACCTTTGAAAGCCGAATGATATTGGCCTGCAAAAATATTGTTAGACAATCCTCGTGTCTTGATTTCAATTTGGCGAACCTTTTTTAGTATTTCACTTGTTTCCATTTATAAAGTAGTTAAGTGGTAAGTAGTTAACTACCAATTAAGGTACTTCAACCTTATTCAAAATCTTACTGATGATTTCGTCCGAAGTCATACTGTTTGCTTCGGCTTCGTATGTCAGTCCAATACGGTGACGGAGCACGTCATGCGCAACAGCACGTACATCCTCTGGAATCACATAACCGCGGCGTTTAATGAAAGCATACGTACGGGCAGCTAAAGCAAGATTGATAGATGCACGAGGCGAACCACCAAATCCGATCATATCTTTCAATTCTTTCAGGTCATATTTTTCCGGGAAACGAGTTGCAAATACAATATCTACGATATAGCGTTCAATCTTTTCGTCCAAATACACCTGACGAACTACTTTTCGTGCTTCGATAATTTCCTCTGCCTTCAGAATTGGCTTTATATTGAACTTTTCTCCATTTATATTCTGGCGAATAATCAACTTTTCTTCCTCTAGTTTTGGATAATCGATAACAACTTTCAGCATAAAACGGTCAACCTGTGCTTCAGGAAGCGGATAAGTACCTTCTTGTTCGATAGGGTTTTGAGTTGCCAATACAAGAAAAGGCTCCGGTAATAAGAAAGTCTCTTTACCAATAGTAACCTGACGTTCTTGCATAGCTTCCAGCAAAGCACTCTGAACCTTGGCAGGAGCACGATTTATTTCATCGGCTAATACAAAGTTTGCGAAAATCGGTCCTTTTTGTACTTTAAACGATTCATCTTTCTGACTGTAAACCATTGTACCGATAACGTCAGCAGGCAATAAGTCGGGGGTAAACTGGATACGGCTATATTTAGCGTCAATCAAAGAAGCAAGAGTTTTAATAGCCAAAGTTTTTGCCAAACCAGGCACACCTTCCAAAAGGACATGACCATCGGAGAGTAATCCGATAAGCAGTGATTCAACCAAATGTTT
>ULLW01003018.1_pt1 | contig 19380 bp, 17 predicted proteins | sample 1951511 | NCBI WGS metagenome assembly ULLW01 (sample SAMEA4835536, study PRJEB28245) | human gut metagenome | biome: gut microbiome; material: fecal sample | place: Denmark | collected 2008
TTACAGGAAAATAATTTTTAATGCGTCTGCCCTGCTGGAGTGCAACGATACAGATAGTAGTAGGAAAAAATGGCAATGATTAAGGAAAAGCATAAGGATATAAGGTGCATGATACACAGGAAAGCAGTAAACAATAGGAAGTTGCTTAATAAACGACATAAGAAAAAGGAATAATCGTAAAGTCCGACGAGAGTCTGGGAAAAGATACAGCCATAATGCATGAGAAAGGAGTAAAATAGATAAAAGGAGTATGAGAATAAGATGAGAAACGATTTTAAACCTATGAGAAATGCATCATTTTTAAGGATAAATGATAGAAATAGTATGAGAAATACCATTTTATATCCCATACTATTATATTATTGATTTACATATAATTACCGTATTATTTATGAGAATATGAGAAATGAAAATGAAAAATCGTTTGCAGGGGGCGCGCTGATATAAATGCAGGAAACTATCATACCAATGTTTTTCAAGAAAATGAGAAATCGGATAAGTCCATATCATAGATTTATTTAGTACCTTTGCCGTCCTATTTATATAAAAAGAAAAAATGAGTAAAGAATACACACTCGCAGATTTCACAGATATTTTCGATTACTCCACAGGCTGGTTCAGCGACAGTAGCATTTGTAGTCTATTCTATCAGATATTCAAACGATTCCCTTCTATGAAAATGGTGAAATATAAAGTAAACCAAGATTTCCTGAAAGAAATCAAAAAACTTTATCAGCAAGACGATGCGTTCGATATATTCGAGCATATATATTGCAATCATTTTGAGAATGAAAAAGAGGAAGAGGAGGAGGAAGAAGATACATCTACAAAAGAGTTATACGATTGCATCGTTATCTGCAAGAAGAATTTAATGATTGGCTATTTTGATAATTGCATAAAAATAGCCTATTCCAATATTGATAAGGAAGAAATCGATCGCATCAATCAGATTTGCGAAAACCACAAAAAGGAGAATGAGAAACTGAACAACCTATTTATAGTAACATACGCTCATAACTACTTCAGCCTGAAACAATCGCAAATCAATAAGCCGGCCATTCAGATTGACCGCCACTATAACAATGATTTTGCTCCCGTAGCCGCTGAAATCGAAAACTTCCTATTAGAGGAGAATAAAAGCGGTTTAATCATTCTGCACGGGAAACAAGGTACGGGGAAAACAACTTATATCCGTCATCTCATCAATCTCGGAAAAAAGAGAATGATTTATATGAGCGGCGACCTGGTAGACAAACTTTCAGACCCTAGCTTTATCACTTTTATCCGTCAACAAAAGAATTCGATCTTTATCGTAGAAGACTGCGAAGAGCTATTATCAAGCCGCAACGGAGGAAACCGCATGAATGCCGGACTAGTCAACATACTGAATATCAGCGACGGACTATTAAGCGATGAATTATGTATCAAATTTATCTGCACATTCAACGCTCCACTAAAAGATATCGACGAAGCCTTGCTTAGAAAAGGACGTCTGGCTGCCCGGTACGAATTTAAAGACCTGACAACCGACAAAGTAAACCAACTGATAAAGGAAGAAGGACTGGATATCCCCCAACAGACACAACCTATGACACTGGCTGAAATCTATAATTACGAAGGCATGGATTTCTCTTTAGGAAGAAAGCGGGTAGGATTCTGAACAAATCCTCCAAAGTAGAACTTTTAAAGAAAAATCGACTATTATTATTGCGAAATATAAGTATCTATATTTTACCTATCAACAAGAACGATTCGACATTTTTATACGTTTATTATACGTTAAAAGAGTTGCCCTATTACGGAGCAACTCTTTTAAATATTAAACTTCTTAAGTTCAAACTTTGCATGTGATACCTTATATCGACATTTTCTTACTTACAAGTTAACGGAAATCCAAAGATACTCACTCGCAAAATCTGTAATTATCCAAAGCTAAAAGGGAAAGTGCTTTCATCAGATAAAGCAATTAATCCGTTCTTCCGCTGGATACAAATTTTGTTCTCTCTTGCTAGCCAACCGGCTGCTAATGCTGTACTTTCTACGCTTAGGTTTAATCTTCTTGCCAATTCAGGTATTGAAATTTCACCAATTTCTTTCAGGGCACACCAAACTTTTCCGGCATTGTTCCCTACAATTGTTTTATCCATGGCTATTTTTATTAATAATTTGGTTACAATATAGTCATTTTAATAATTGTTTATAACAAAACTAACTTTTTTGTTTTAGTTTTTGACATTATTTAAAACAAAGAAATCAATTTCGCGTCTAGTGATTAAAAACTTGGTAATAATTCGTACCATAACACCACTAAAAGGAACATTATATATCAAAATAAATTCTCAAAACAGGAATCGGGCAATCACAGAAAGAAAATAGGAAATTGACATTTCCGCAATATCGGACAAGTCATTTCGCTTTTTTACCAATACCTTTGCGGAGTGAAATACCAGAATAAGTTATGCAACAGAAAAAAACAACGAAAGAAGAATATCAAAAGTGCGTAAATGTTGTAGTGGAATACATCAACCAACATTTGGGAGAAGACATTGATTTAAAATCTCTGGCCAGAATTTCAAACTTTTCTCCTTTTTACTTTCACCGGATCATGAAAGCTTTTCTCGGTGAACCGATTGGTACGTTTATTGTCCGGACGCGGACAGAAGCTGCCGCACGTCTACTCCGCTACTCGGATGTTCCGATTGCCGACATAGCCTATCGGATTGGTTACTCTTCTCCTTCTTCGTTGTCGAAAGTGTTCAAGCAATTTTATGGCATTTCACCTTTAGAGTATAGAAACAATAAAAACTTTGTAATTATGAAACCAGCGATTATCAGGCCAGACCTGGAACTAAAAAGAGAGATCAGAAACGTTTCCGAACGGAATGTGATTTATATCCGCCTCACCGGCGATTACAAACTGAATGATTACGGTGGCACCTGGGGCCGTTTATTCCAATTCATCAAAGAACAACAGTTGCCGATGGGAGATTTCAGCCCGCTTTGCATCTATCACGATGATCCGAAAGTGACACCGGCAGAAAAACTGCGTACAGACGTATGTATGGTAATGCCTGTAAAGGTAGCCCCCAAAAGTGATGTCGGATTTAAGGTGATCCCGGCCGGACGTTATGCTATCTTCTTGTATAAAGGTCCGTATGACAATTTGCAAGCTGTGTATGATACGATTTACGGAAAGTGTCTGCCTGAAATGGAATGTACGCTGCGGGATGAAGCCAGCGCGGAACGTTATCTGAACAATCCATGCGACACTGCTCCCGAAGAGTTGTTGACGGAAATTTATATTCCGGTAGAATAATGCGGACAGACAAATGGCGGAATAAAGAGAATGAATAAAGATGTGATTTAACGTCTGACTTTTTTGGGGGGACAGTGCAAAACCCTGATAAGTCTATCTTTTAGACGCGGATGACACGGATTTAGCAGATTTGTAATCTTCTTATCCGTGTCATTTTGCGTTATCCGCATCTAAAAGCATATTATGCTATAACAGGCTGCCTTCCTCTCTCCTACCTGTTATTTTTCAGCATAAATGCCAATCCGGTTTCCTTCACTATCAGTGAATACGGCAAACCATCCTTTGCCGTCCGCCTCAATCTTTGTTCTGGGAATGACTACTTTCCCTCCTTTCAGAAGTACTTTTTCCAAGGTCTGTTCTATTTCCTCACAGTTGAAATGGATAAGCACTCCATGCGTGGAAGGAAGAAAGTCGAAATTTGAAGCATAAGAGATAGCACCGACGGTTTCACCTTCTTCTGTGAAACAAGCCATTTTTTCTGTTTCACATTCAAAAGTCGGAAGTTGCATACCTAATACTGTTTCGTAAAAATCGACAGCCCGATGGAAATCGGAAGCAGGAATCTCAAAAAATGCAATTAGTTTTTTCATTTCGTTTCTTTTTTATCGTTACTACTAAGCCTTTGCAAAGACACTGCAAAAGTAGGGCAACACGAGGAAGCCTGATAGGAAAAAAGGGACATCTTTAAAGTTCGGAAAAATAATCGGAATAAGGAGCACAGACAGAAAGATACTCTGCAGGGGTGTAACCGGAAAAGAGTTTGAATTCCTTTATCATGTGAGACTGATCGGAGAAGCCACATTCATAAGCTACTTGTACAAAAGGAATAGTGGCATCCTGCTGCAACATTGACAATGCCCGCTGCATACGGACAATACGAATAAATTCTTTGGGGGTAGTGCCGACATAATCGGCAAAGATACGTCCAAACTGCTTACTGCTCAAACAGGCCGTTTCCGACAGATGAGCAATGTTGATTTGCGGCTGGAGGTTTATTTCATGAAACACAGCAGACATCCGCTTGAGGTTATACTCCGGAAGGGTGTATAAACGACGAAGGAAAAACTGCTCTATCAAACGAATAGAAACGGCATTATCAGAAGTGTCAGTGACCTGTTTCACCAAATCCGACAGTTCTACATCTTCCATCGCATCGGTATCTACATTTTGTCCGTGAAACAGATGGCTGGGAATATGAAACAATGCTTTAACTGCATAAGGCTGGAAAACAACAGTAATCATTTCAATCCTACCCGTCGACTGTACATCCGAAAAGCCGACCGATTGTCCGGAAATAAAGGATTGAGGTTGTAGTTCCGACTCGCCCGACAAAAGGAGTTGTTTCCCTTTATGAAATACCAGTTGCATACAGCCAATGGGCAGAGTCCGTTCGGAAACCGGAGTCACTGAATCGTCTTGCAATATCCAGTAATGCCGTATATAAGGAGCAAGCGCCAAACAGGGTTTTATGAGTTGAAATGATTGCATAGAGCAAAGATATTATTTCTTAATTCAAATGCAAAAGTAAAGCTCCTGTTTAAAGAGGTATAGTAAAAAAAGGACTTTTTATAAATTAGGGAGTCGTCCTATTAAGAACAGATATGCCGGAATGATAAACAGATAAGGATTTAAGGCAGGATCCTTATTTGAGAATAAGGTACAATTGAAAAGACGGCAAACCTTTTCTTAATAAAAAAACATCCTCTGTTTGAAAGAGCATGATTGTAGCTCACATTCAAACAGAGGAAGATTCTTTAGATAACGGAAAGTCCGTATTCGTAGGCCTCCGATATCGCATTATAGTCCTCGTCGGAATAGCTACCTTTATCTCTGGCTTTCTGCATATCTTTCATAAATGATTCTACGGAAGTCAGGAAGCTATAATAATTCTTCTGTTCTTCATCATAACCTGTGACAGCAGGAAGTTTCTTTGCAGCTTCGAGTTCTTTCTTCAGTTCGGCCATCTTCATATCAATACGCATACCATCCAGCGCATGTTTGCGTGAATAGAGATTCATGATGCTTTGCACGGTGCCGGACATCTTACGCATGGCCATGATTTGATCTTTCAACGGTTCATCGGCAAGCAGTTCTTTTTCAGCTTGTTCTGTCAGAGGGCTTAGAATATCAAAGATCACTTGTTTATATTCCGACATTTCTACACTAAGCCGATAGTTCTCGTCGAGGAGCTTGCCGATCTTTGCAGTCTCTTTTTCCTGCTTGTAAGAGAGGAATTTATTAAAATTATCATAGAATTGCGTCCTTGCACTGAAAAGTCCTCGATAACTCTGCTTCAGATTCTGACGGACTTCTATATTAAAATAATCTCCCGGATCCATCAATTCCGCTGTATCTCTGGCAGATACTTCAGGTGGTGCAATCGGAGATACTTCAGGAACTTTTCCTGTCTGTTCCATATATCCCAAAACTGCATTTATGTCTTTCGCATTGGCTACATGCCTCAACACGATAAGCGATGTATGATAATAGTTTATCACCTTACTGGCATTGTCCAATTCCTCCGAAGCGACAGAGGACGCAGCCTGTTTCTTGTTTCCTCCCGAACAAGAAACCAACAAGAGAGCACCTACAAGTGCTCCGAAAAATAAAATATTCTTCTTCATAATGGTTCGTTTATTAAGTCTTTCGTACTATAACAATAAAAATCGTTTTTTGTTATAGACAAACAATGCATATTCGAGAAGTGTAGTGGAGAAATTTAAAATGCTGCTAACGATGATTAAGGAATAAGCAACCAACGTGTATAAAAACAAAAAATGGCTACTCATCACGAGCAACCAATCTTTTGTTAACCTTAAATCTAATACTTATGAAAAAAACACAGTACAAAGGTACCATATTTCAGATAAATAGCAAATTTCAGCGCCTAAACAGACGATATTGTAACAGGGTTTAATACTCCGAGAATCGCATTAACATTTCAGACTTCATCCGTTAACATTTAACATATTCATTCACATAAGTTGCTCCCCGGATAAGTAAGAATAGAAAAAAAGGCTAATCATGGAAACGACATTGTTTTTTTTCGTAACTTTGAACTATGATAATCAGTGCCAGCCGCCGGACAGATATTCCGGCATTCTATTCTCAATGGTTTTTCAACCGGATAAAAGAAGGATATGTATTAGTGCCCAATCCTTATCATCCGAAAATGATTAGCAGGATTTCCTTATCTCCTGCTGTGGTTGATTGTTTCGTATTCTGGACCAAGAACCCGGCCCCGATGCTTAACCAGCTGGATAAATTACAGGATTACAACTATTACTTCCAATTTACACTCAACCCTTACGGAGAAAAATTGGAGAATCGTTTGCCATCTATCGATAAACGAATTGATACCTTTAAAAAGCTGGCAGACAAAATTGGCAGAGAAAAAATGATTTGGAGATATGATCCGATACTGACGAATGAGGAATACAACGTTTCTTTCCACCAGGAAGCATTCGCCCGGATTGCCCATGAACTCAAAGACCATACCTCGAAATGTATGTTGGGATTTATAGATCATTACCCCCATATCCGAAACTCGATACAACCATTCAACATCAATCCGCTGACCAAAGAGGAAATAGAAGAAATGGCCGTCTCCTTTAAAAAGACAATAGATATTTATCCCGGTATACAGCTGGACACTTGTACCGTCAAGGTAGATTTAAGACATTTGGGTATTCCCAGCGGCTTGTGCATTGATAAAGGGCTGATTGAAAAGATCACCGGTTATCCTATCCTTGCTCAAAAGGATAAAAACCAGCGTAATATCTGCAACTGTATCGAAAGTATTGATATCGGGACTTATGAAAGTTGTCTGAACGGATGTGTTTATTGCTATGCCATCAAAGGTAATTATAATACAGCAGCATATAATATGAAGAAACATGATAAAAACTCGCCGTTGCTCATCGGTCATTTATCCGAAGATGATATAGTAAAGGAACGGGAGATGAAGAGTCTGCGAGATAACCAATATTCGTTGTTTTAATCTTCCTGATCCGCATCTGACTTACAGGCATAAAAAAAGGCTATCTATCCCAGACAGCCAATCTTTTGTTAACCTTAAATCTAATACTATGAAAAACACAGTACAAAGATACGGACTTTTCGGTTATCTCCAAATTTTCGGCCCGATGCAGCGTATCTTATAACATGGTTTAATAGAATCTGAACCGCATTAACAAATAAGCCGCCGGACATTAACATTTAACAGTTTTCTTAAATAATCAAGGCATAAAACCGGAGGAGATGCAAATGTTTTCCAATCGGACACCTTATCTTATTAAAGAGCGTTTATGAGGTCTAACAAATTCCTCTGCCATCTGTTTCTAATAGAAGGTAACCATCAAATTCACAATATATGAACAGATTCGAAAATAAAGTAGTTGTCATCACCGGTGCTGCCGGTGGTATCGGCGAAGCAACCACACGCCGCATTGTCTCCGAAGGGGGCAAAGTAGTCATCGCTGACCATTCTGAAAAAAAGGCGGAACAGCTTGCCAACGAACTTACTCATGCAGGGGCCGACGTGCGCCATGTTTATTTCTCCGCCACCGAACTCCAGAGTTGCAAAGAGCTGATTGATTTTTCTATGAATGAATATCAACGAATAGATGTACTGATTAATAATGTAGGAGGAACCGATCCCAAACGTGACCTTAACATCGAGAAGCTGGATATCAATTACTTTGACGAGGCATTCCACCTGAATCTCTGCTGCACTATGTACCTTTCTCAACAGGTCATCCCTATCATGACTACCAATGGCGGCGGAAACATTGTCAACGTAGCTTCCATAAGCGGACTTACTGCTGATGCTAACGGTACATTATATGGTGCCAGCAAAGCGGGCGTCATCAACCTGACGAAATACATCGCTACCCAAATGGGAAAGAAAAATATCCGCTGCAATGCCGTAGCCCCGGGATTGGTACTTACCCCCGCGGCATTGGATAACCTGAATGAAGATGTACGCAACATCTTTCTCGGCCAATGTGCCACTCCTTATTTAGGAGAACCGGAAGACGTCGCAGCTGCCATCGCTTTTCTGGCTTCGAACGATGCAAGGTACATCACGGGACAAACAATCGTCGTAGATGGTGGCCTGACTGCTCATAACCCGACAGTAGCGTTATCATAGAACATAACTTTAATACAATGAATAAAATGACAATAATGGGAATATGGCTTCTTTCGCTATTTATCAATAGCGGATGCAACCGGGAATTAGTAGAATAGACAGTAATGATCTTAAAATATCTATCAAAAAGGGGGAAGAGTGGATGCATGATTTTCCATTGTTTCTGGGTTTCACAATGACTTTACCCATGCATTCATTTCGTTAATAGCTTCTAGTGAAGACGGAAGCTCCTGCTTAGTCTGCAAAGCATCAGGACGAAGATCGACGCGCACATACCCCCAGCCGTCTTCGTCGATTTGCAGATAGCCACACTTCCTGTACTCTTCCAGGCAACTGTCAGAGCATCCTCCATAAAAGTCACATTGAAGTTCATCTTCCGACGTTTTTTTATTGGCAATGAATGAACTTTCACCCACCCAGACAAAATCGTCCAAATCAACCTCAAAATAATCCCCTCCTCCCCGATTGAGTGCGGCAACTTCCGCCAAACGTCCTTCGGGAAGCATCTTGTAAACGCGGACATAACATTCTTCCTTATACGGATTTTCATCTACGACAAGGAAAAGACCGGATTTTCCACAGAATAAAGGGGTATCTATACTACGATATTCGTAAACTTCTCCTGTAACATCACTCATCACAAAATAGCCCCAGCTCTCAAACCCTGAATAGTGAAAAAAATGCAGACCGTAATCAGACTGATACCCATCATAGTACCATTTTATAAATCCATCTTCATCTTCTTTCGCCGGAGAATTCAGCAGTGCGAGTTCCCCCTTTTTCCAGCGCACGGACAGTTTATTCTGATTGTCTGTATAACGCCCTTTACCAGAATCAAGCTGTTTATTACAACTATCCGCCTTCATATTCGTATATTCAGCAAATTCAAGTTTTTTCACGTCTGCCCCTGTATTGCTATACATACGCAAGGAGATCATTCTTCCACTATGATAGTCATACATACTCTTTTCAATCCGGTTGCCTTCTTCAGAATAAATTTCAGTCATGACACCCGGCACGCCTTTCTCCGAGTACGGATAACTCTCGAAACGACGTAGCCGCCCGCCAGAATAATTCCTTATATCCAGCCGCTTTTGAGTTCCGACCGTCACAATGCTTCGTTTTACAGAATCACACTTATCATCCATGAAGTATATCGGCTCATCGGAATCCTTTTCAAAATATTTTCGTTTCAGAAGATACTTTTTGCCGTTCTCCAATGCATAAATTTCTTGAATGTAATAAAAGGGAGTCCCTTCTGATGCCTGATATTTATACTCATACCAGTCGGGAGCCTCCGCTACCCCGTCAGGGTCATTATAAGCGTATTCCGAATGGCTATAATACCAACATTCGGTCGGTAACACTTCCTGATCGTCAATATAATGATTAACCTGCCATAGATGTCCGTTGGCATGCCATCTCATTTCCTCTCCGTTTAGCTTCCCATCTTTATAGTGTTCAAACCAGTCCGGCTTTCCATCATAATACCATCTCTGACGTACTCCATTAAGTTTACCTCGTGTAGCCTGGTAAAAGATATGGGGATATCCGTTGGAATAATAAGATTGATAAAGTTCACAAATACTGTCAAGAGTGATTATACGACTTGTCATACAATGGGAAGAGATACTGTAATGACGCACCGTATCGTTCTTTATTCCGTCTTTATAAACAACTACCGAATAATAGGGTTCCGACACAAAAGAATCAGTCGAGCGAAAATAAAAGTGCTTATAAGCACCGTTCATCAATGAGTCCTTGTAAAAACAACGTTCCACGCCATCTACTTGTTTCCGGCAAATACTGTCGGAGTCATAGACCTTCAAAGAAGATGCTTCCGGTTCTTTTAGCAATGATTCGGAAAGCGTATCAGGAATAATCCAATCACTTCCTTTATAAAAATCCATAGAGAAAGCTTCGGAAATAGCAGTAGTTTTTTCGCTTAAAGCGTTTTCCTGTGTTTCCTGATTCGTGGAAGAAGATTGCGAAGTTCCTCCGGTTTTTCCGCCACATGATAACAACAGTAATACGCAGCTATATACCAAAGCGTTTTTCATACCAAATATCTTTTATTTAATACATAATTACGGCAAAATTAATGATAATATCAGATAATCAGGTATAAATCGATCCCAAAAATGGAATAATTATCTGTCAGCAGGCTATTATTTCGTTCAACAAATACTAACTTTACAACGTTATTAATAGAAAAGAACGAACGTCATGATTGTTAAAACACTACTAGATACAGACCTCTATAAGTTTACCACCTCGTACGCTTATATCAAACTGTTCCCCTATGCAATGGGTACTTTTAGTTTCAATGACCGGAACGAAACAAAGTATACCGAAGCTTTTCTGGAAACACTCAAGGCAGAGATCAAGAATCTTAGTCAGTTGAGATTCACGGAAGAGGAGTTGGAATACATGACGAAGAATTGCAGATTTCTCCCGAGAGTCTACTGGGAGTGGTTGTCTTCTTTTCGTTTCGACCCGAATAAGATTGATATTCATCTGGATGAAGCCTGTCATCTCCACATCGAAGTGACTGACTTGCTTTATAAAGTGACTTTATATGAAGTGCCTTTGCTCGCTATTGTTTCTGAAATCAAAAACCGGTTCTTCGGCCATGTAGCAGACATGAACGGGATTCTTTGCAAACTGTCGGAGAAAATAGAGTTATCGAACCAACATCAGCTCCGCTTTTCAGAATTTGGTACACGGAGAAGATTCTCTATTGATGTGCAGGAAACTGTTATCAAAAGACTGAACGAGACAGCGCAATATTGCACCGGGACTTCCAACTGCAACTTCGCAATGAAATATGGAATGAAAATGATGGGGACTCACCCTCACGAATGGTTTATGTTTCATGGAGCACAGTTCGGATATAAACATGCCAATTATATGGCACTCGAAAACTGGGTGAATGTTTATGACGGTGATTTGGGTATCGCACTTTCCGATACCTATACTTCCGGCATCTTCCTTAGTAACCTTAGCCGTAAACAAGCTAAACTTTTCGACGGTGTGCGCTGCGATTCCGGTAATGAATTTGAGTTTATCGACCGACTGGTTGCCCGCTACAAAGAGTTGGGAATCGACGCGACAACCAAAACCATCGTATTCAGCAATGCCCTCGACTTTACAAAAGCATTAGACATTCAAGAATACTGCAAAAACAAAATCCGCTGCTCTTTCGGAATCGGCACCAATCTCACCAACGATACCGGGTTCGAACCTTCGAACATCGTGATGAAACTGACGCAATGCAAGATGAATGTCAATCAGGAGTGGAGGGAATGTATCAAACTGTCGGATGATGAAGGAAAACATACCGGCAGTCTTGAAGAAGTGCAGGCATGCCTGCATGAGTTGAGGTTGAACTAAATTATAACAATGTGGCACATATTTTCCGTAAGTTCTCCAAATGCGCTATAACATTCTTATCTTTTCGGGCAATCTGCATATTATATCTTGTCTGCATATTCATCAGCATTTCCGCATTTATATTGGTAGCAGCTTCAATCAATAAGGCAAAATCCGTAGATACAGGACGACGCCCATTCAATATATCATTCAACATCGTATAAGACACGCCTACCACTTCCGCAAATCGTTTCTGCGATATACCACGAGATTGTAATTCTTCTTTTATAATCTCTCCCGGATGCACCGGAATAAAAGAATACCCTAAGTTAGACATACTATTCTTATTTATAATGATTTGTTATGTCAATAATAGAACAAATAGTTATGATTGGTTCAGAGTCCGTAGTCGATATTTTAAATTCCAGTCGATATTGTTTATCAATCCGAATAGAGGAAATATCTTTTTTACTCCCTGTCAATACTTCATAATTCAACGAATTTAAAGGATAAAGCGCTTCTACATTCAATGCTTCAGCCAAAGTGACAATTCGCTTCACATAATTCCTTATTACTTGAGGTTGAAAACGATGCTTCTTATCGTTACATTTACCTTCATAATAAAGTTCTGAAAGATACTCCTTTTCAAACTCAATAACCATTTCTCTAATTATTACGACAGTACAAAGATAGTAGTTTTTCCAAGAATACACTAAAAAAGTGGATATAATGATAGCAGTTCTATCAAACTTAGTTAAAACCAAGAAGTATTAGATAAAAACTGCTATCACCTTATTAAAATAACTGTATCCAAGCAGCACAGTATACATGTGCTTTCTTTATACTATCTGTGACAAAAGTGACAAAATCCATATCCGTGGAGTTAGATTAAAATCTTTTTCAGAATTTGAATCCTTTCACTGCTTTTTCCAATCTTTCCAAAGGTAATTCGCCGGATTGCCGCCAAAGCTGTTGCCCTTTTCTAAAAAGAATAAAGGTAGGAGTCGACTCCACCGTATAAAAATCAGTAAGGGCAGGCTCCTGGTCGATGTCCACTTCCACCACTTCCAATGTTCCTACCATCAGTTTCTTGAACTCTTCAACAACCGGTTTCATGCGCTGGCAGTGAGGACACCACGTTGCGTAAAACTCTGCCATTAGCCAATCACCGTTAGCTAGCTTCTCCTGGTTTCTTTCTTCACGAGCTATTTTCTTTTCTTTCATAATGAATATCTCCTTTTAATTAATAACTATCAACCTAACAATATCAGGAGAAAGATGGTTTAGAAAAGAAGCAAGGTTACACACAAATTAAAGAATCAAACCCGTTTGCATTTACCCGACCAGCTATTAATATCCAAGCAAATCATCTCCGTACGATGAAAAGACTTCTCCGCATCATACTTTGCTCCTATCACTTTATCTTCCGGACTAAGGACAAGCATTGCACAAAATTGAAACTTTCGTGCAAAAAAGGAACATCCTATTCAATATTTATTTATCTTTGCCCCCCAAAATGGTTCAGAATCCGTATCCAACGGACGATGATTAATAGGGAACCGGGTGTAAATCCCGGACAGTCCCGCTGCTGTGAAACTCTGTTCAATGTCTTATAATTGAACTAATTTAACGCCACTGATGTTATTCGGGAAGGAAAATAAGACAAGAGTCAGTCAGAAGACCTGCCATTTTGTGTAAGACGCCCCTCTCCTCGTGGATTAGGAGAAAGAGTATCACTTGTTAAGCCCCAAATCAAAAAAATACTGTTTTTCGTCGGGTGGAGTATATCCATTAGACGGGAAGACATTAATAAGTATGTACTTAATTGAAAAAAGTATGATAAAAAAAATCTTAGTAGCCAATCGCGGTGAAATTGCCGTAAGGGTGATGCGTTCCTGCCGGGAAATGGAGATAACGAGTATCGCTATCTTCTCCGAAGCAGACCGGACCGCGAAGCACGTGCTTTATGCAGACGAAGCTTATTGCGTAGGGCCGGCAGCATCCAAAGAGAGTTATCTGAATATAGAAAAAATCATCGAAGTGGCAAAAGCAGCTCATGCAGACGCCATTCATCCGGGTTACGGCTTCTTGTCCGAGAATGCCACCTTCGCCCGTCGATGTCAGGAAGAAGGAATCATCTTTATCGGACCCAATCCGGAAACAATGGAAGCTATGGGAGATAAAATTGCTGCCCGTATCAAAATGATTGAAGCGGGAGTACCCGTAGTTCCCGGCACACAAGACAATTTGAAAAGTGTGGAAGAAGCCATAGAACTTTGCAATAAGATCGGATACCCGGTGATGCTGAAAGCTTCTATGGGCGGTGGTGGAAAGGGTATGCGCCTCATCCACAGTGCCGAAGAAGTGGAAGAAGCTTACACTACTGCCAAGAGCGAATCGTTGTCTTCCTTTGGCGACGACACGGTTTATCTGGAGAAGTTCGTTGAAGAGCCTCATCATATCGAGTTCCAGATTCTTGGTGACAAGCATGGAAATGTCATTCATCTATGCGAACGCGAATGTTCCGTGCAACGCCGTAACCAGAAAATCGTAGAAGAGACTCCTTCGGTTTTCGTCACTCCCGAACTACGGAAAGATATGGGTGAAAAGGCGGTAGCTGCGGCTAAAGCGGTGAACTACATCGGTGCGGGTACTATCGAATTTCTTGTTGACAAACACCGCAACTATTATTTCCTTGAGATGAACACCCGTTTACAGGTGGAGCATCCGATTACGGAAGAAGTGATTGGGGTAGATTTGGTGAAAGAGCAGATTAAAGTTGCCGACGGACAAGTGCTTCAACTGAAACAAGAAAATATCCAGCAACGTGGACACGCTATTGAGTGTCGTATTTGTGCCGAAGATACAGAAATGAATTTCATGCCGAGCCCCGGTATCATCAAACAGATTACAGAGCCGAACAGTATCGGTGTACGTATCGACAGTTATGTGTACGAGGGATACGAAATTCCAATCTACTACGACCCGATGATCGGTAAACTGATTGTATGGGCTACCAACCGCGAATACGCTATCGAACGGATGCGCCGTGTACTCCACGAATATAAGTTGACCGGTGTGAAAAACAACATCAGCTATCTGCGTGCCATCATGGACACTCCCGATTTCGTGGAAGGTCACTATGATACAGGATTCATCACCAAGAACGGCGAGTATCTGCAACAACGCATCATGCGCACCAGCGAACATTCCGAAAATATTGCTTTGATTGCCGCCTATATGGACTACCTGATGAACCTCGAAGAGAACAACAGCGGTATGGCTACCGACAACCGTCCTATCAGCAAATGGAAAGAGTTCGGACTGCACAAGGGAGTGTTGAGAATCTAATTTTAACAAAGAGAATTCAATTATGGAAATTCATATAGGAAACCGAGTGGCCGAAGTAGAGTTGGTCAGTAAGGAAGATAACAAGGTGGTGCTTACCATTGATGGAAAACCGTTTGAAGCAGACGTAGTGATGGCGGAAAACGGCACTTGCAATATCTTGATGGACGGACGCAGTTCGAATGCACAGCTGATTCGCCGTGATAACGGGAAAAGCTATAAAGTGAATACGCATTATAGCAGTTTCAATGTAGAAATTGTGGACAGCCAGGCAAAATATCTACGGATGCGCAAGAAAGGGGAAGAGGAACAGAACGACTGCATCATTTCTCCGATGCCGGGCAAGGTAGTGAAAATACCTGTTGTAGCCGGCCAGGAAATGAAAGCGGGAGATACTGCCATCGTTATCGAAGCAATGAAGATGCAGAGCAACTACAAAGTGACTTCGGATTGCCGCATTAAAGAAATTCTGGTTCAAGAAGGTGATAGCATAACCGGCGAACAGACATTAATAACATTAGAACCGATTGCATAATAATAAGAACGGATTGCATTATGGAAGAAATAAATAAAGCATACGCCACGTTCGAGGAACGTGACCGCATCGCTTCTCTTGGTGGAGGCGTTGATAAAATAGAGAAGCAACATGAAAGCGGTAAAATGACTGCTCGCGAACGTATCGAGATGTTGCTCGATAAGGGTACTTTCGTTGAACTGGATAAGTTGATGGTTCACCGTTGTACGAATTACGGTATGGATAAGAACAAAATTCCGGGAGATGGTATCGTGTCCGGTTATGGAAAGGTAGACGGTCGCCAGGTGTTTGTTTACGCTTATGACTTTACAGTATATGGCGGCTCACTGTCAGCTTCCAATGCTAAAAAGATTGTGAAAGTACAACAACTTGCATTGAAGAACGGCGCCCCGATTATCGCTTTGAATGATTCGGGCGGTGCACGTATCCAGGAAGGGATCGAGAGCCTTTCCGGTTATGCTGATATTTTCTATCAGAATACAATGGCCAGCGGTGTGATTCCACAGATTTCGGCAATCCTGGGTCCTTGCGCCGGAGGTGCCTGCTACTCTCCTGCCCTGACCGATTTCATCTTTATGGTGAAAGAAAAAAGTCACATGTTTGTGACTGGTCCGGATGTAGTAAAAGCTGTGATTCATGAGGAAGTAAGTAAAGAAGAGCTGGGTGGCGCAATGACACATAGTAGCAAGAGCGGTGTGACTCACTTTATGTGCAATACCGAAGAAGAATTGCTGATGAGCATCCGTGAACTGCTTTCTTTCTTACCGCAGAATAATATGGATGAAGCTAAGAAAAAACCTTGCACTGACGAAACAAACCGCGAAGATACTTCTCTGGATACAATCGTTCCGGTAGACCCGAACGTACCGTATGACATGAAAGACATTATCGAACGTGTTATAGACAACGGCTATTTCTTCGAAGTGATGCCGAACTTTGCTAAGAATATTATCATTGGCTTTGCCCGTATGGCAGGTCGTTCGGTAGGTATCGTAGCGAATCAGCCAGCTTATCTTGCCGGTGTTCTCGATATTGATGCCAGCGACAAAGCAAGCCGTTTTATCCGTTTCTGCGATTGCTTCAATATTCCATTGATTACATTCGAAGATGTTCCGGGATTCCTTCCGGGATATACGCAGGAAAACAATGGTATCATCCGTCACGGTGCAAAAATAGTTTATGCATTTGCAGAAGCCACTGTTCCCAAACTGACAGTGATTACCCGCAAAGCTTACGGTGGTGCTTATATCGTAATGAACTCCAAGCAGACCGGAGCTGACGTGAACTTCGCTTACCCAAGTGCAGAAATTGCTGTGATGGGTGCGGACGGCGCCATCAATATCCTGTTCCGCAAAGCTGACGAAGCAACAAAGGCCAAGGAACTGGAAGCCTACAAAGAAAAGTTTGCCACTCCGTATCAGGCTGCTGAGCTGGGATATATTGACGAAATCATTTATCCGAGACAGACTCGCAAACGTCTGATTCAGGCACTGGAAATGACGGAAAACAAGATGCAGACAAACCCGCCCAAGAAGCATGGTAATATGCCTTTATAACAACTAGATAAGGTGCGCAAAAGCACCACTCATAAAACGAGCTTGCAGAGATTCTATGATATACTTTAGGAGATTTGTAAGCTCGTTTCTTATTTGTAAGCCTGCCGTTTCTTTATATGTGACAAAAAAAACGGCACCTCGATTCACATCGCAGCACCGTCACAACACAAACACAAAATAAAACACGACAAAACTACTATGCAATCTTCCTGTCATGCCGGGGAGGCATACCTTGCTTGACTTATCTATATTCGCATACACACAAGAAGCTTTATCAGGCGATTTGCACAATAAATAACATACATTTCCGGATTTTGTTCACAGGATTGATAAGATTTTATTCAATAATATGATAAGAAAATGAAATAGCACGCCCTTTAAGGAATTCAAGAGAAACGAAAAAACGGTACCCCGATTCACATCGCAGCACCGTCACAACACAAACACAAAATAAAACACGACAAAACTACTATGCAATCTTCCTGTTATGCCGGGGAGGCATATTCACTAGCCTATATATATTCGCATACCTACAAGTAGCCATCAGGCGATTTGCATATATAAAACATTCAGATTTTTATTTTGTTCACGAAAGGAGAAGTAAAAATGTTATTTCTTCTCCTTATAGTCTTTCAGGAAGCCTTCCATCAGCCATTTGGCGAGTGCCTGACGATTGGAATTCATCACCAACCGACGCTGATCGAACGTATTCTGGATATTACCCAACTCCACAAAGACGGAAGCGGGAGTGGTATGGGAAAGTACGTATAAGTTACGCCCGCTTACTGTGCCGGAAAAGCCCCGGTTGGGTTGATGCTTATCATATTTTGACTCAAACGTATCTTTCATATTATTTGCCAATCGTTTGCTTTCTCCCTTTTTATTCGAATAATAGAAAAAGACATCTGTTTGTTTTCCCTTACTACGGCTATCAATATGAATAAAAATCGCCCTGCAATAAGAGTAGTTCTTACGGTCTTTCCGGTAAAGAGCGTTTATTTTATCACAGCGTTGCTGTAAGCGTTGCACCTGATTCAAAGGAATTGGATCACCCATACAAGTCTCCCGTTTACTGTTTGACAGGTACGAATCATCACGGATACCATCTTTAGCATCTTGAATGATAATACGGACTTCGGCCCCTTCCTGCATCAGGTTACGTGCCAGACGGAGAGCAATATCATAAGCGTATTCATCTTCGTGCAGTTCGTATTTACCAACTTTCCCGATAGCACCCGGATCAGGACCTCCATGTCCGCTGACCACATAGAAGCAAGCACCGGCAAGACGGTTGGAAGTGACTTTCACATCAGCCAGTTGTTTTCCAAACAGAGGCTGATTGAGGGTAGTTCCTATTTTTGTTGATTTAGCTTTCGGAGATTGTTGCTTTGTCCCGGTATTTCCGGAAGGTGATTTCTTGATGGGAGGAATAACATACGTCACGCCCACTTTAAGCACATTGTTCTTTCCCAGTTTCTGTTTATTCAGCTCAATAAAGTCGTCGTAATACTTCTTCGGAGAGCGGTTGTGCCTTAATAGAAAAGAAGAGATACCTTCACCCGCCTTCGGGGTTGCCTTCTGCTGTGCCCAAAGAGTTGTGCCCGAAAAAAGAAAAGCTAAGAATAAAAGAATATAGAGTTTATTTTTCATAACTACATTAACTATCTCCTTCGCAAGAGTATCATTTCACTCATAAACAGGGCAAAAATACAATTATTTTCCCTACTTTTGCAGCATTAAAACATTTTTTGAAATAAAACATTAAAACCCGATAACATTATGGCAAAACAATTCAAACCGGAAACCCTGTGTGTACAGGCAGGATGGACGCCTAAAAAAGGCGAACCACGCGTATTGCCCATCTATCAAAGTACAACTTTCAAATACGATACCAGCGAGCAGATGGCCCGCCTGTTCGACCTGGAAGACAGTGGTTACTTTTATACCCGCCTGCAAAATCCAACGAATGACGCTGTTGCCGCCAAAATCGCTACCCTTGAAGGTGGTGTAGCCGCTATGCTGACTTCCAGCGGCCAGGCTGCCAACTTCTATGCCATTTTTAATATCTGTCAGGCAGGAGATCACTTTGTTTGCTCTTCCG
>ULLW01005452.1_pt1 | contig 19338 bp, 19 predicted proteins | sample 1951511 | NCBI WGS metagenome assembly ULLW01 (sample SAMEA4835536, study PRJEB28245) | human gut metagenome | biome: gut microbiome; material: fecal sample | place: Denmark | collected 2008
TATCTGAATCAGGCTGGTGGTTATTCTGAAAATGCAAAGAAGAGTAAGAAATTTATAGTTTATATGAATGGCCAAGTGACTAAAGTGAAAGGTAGTGGTAAGAAACAGATCGAGCCGGGATGTGAGATAATTGTGCCTAGTAAGGCTAAGAAAAGGACTAATATGGGTAATATTTTAGGGTACGCTACTACATTCAGCACATTGGGAATGATGGTTGCTTCTATTGCTAACTTAATAAAGAAATAACGAATTCCTTTTATGACTACTTTGATAGAACAAAAATCTGAAAAAGATATAAAACAAAAACGGAATAATCATACGGATGAAGAGATCGAAATTGATTTGATGGGTGTTCTTCGTAGGATTATGGGTATTCGTAAGAAGATTTATAAGGCAGCCGGTATCGGACTGATAATTGGCGTTATTATAGCAATCAGTATTCCTAGGCAGTACACGGTTGAAGTGACTCTTTCTCCGGAGATGGGAAGTGCTAAAGGTGGTGGTCTATCTGGTTTGGCAGCTTCTTTCTTGGGAAGTGACGTTACTATGGGTGATGGCAGTGATGCTTTGAATGCTTCTTTATCTGCAGATATTGTATCTTCCACTCCTTTCTTATTGGAACTTTCCACAATGAAAATACCTGTATTGAAAAATGAAATGATGACCTTGAATGCTTATCTGGATGAGGAGTCTTCTCCTTGGTGGAGTTATGTAATTGGATTTCCTGCTATGGTAATTGGTGGAGTAAAGTCTTTGTTTATTGAAGGTGAGGATGAATTCATATCTTCTGATAAAGTAAGTCAGGGTACAATTGAATTATCAAAGAAAGAGTTGGGTAAGATTGGTGTTTTAAAGAAAATGATTGTTGCCTCTGTAGATAAGAAAACATCCATGACTTCCGTTGCCGTAACCTTGCAAGAACCCAGAGTGGCTGCTGTTGTTGCAGATTCGGTTGTGAAAAAGTTGCAGGAATACATCATTGACTATCGTACTTCCAAGGCGAAAGAAGACTGTATCTACTTGGAGAAACTTTTCAAAGAACGTCAGCAGGAATATTATGCTGCCCAAAAGAAATATGCTGATTATTTGGATTCTCATGATAATATCATTTTGCAAAGTGTTCGTGCCGAACAGGAACGTTTACAGAATGATATGAGTCTTGCTTACCAGATATATAGCCAAGTTGGAAGTCAACTTCAGGTCTCTAGAGCCAAAGTTCAGGAGGAAAAGCCTGTGTTTGCTGTTATAGAGCCTGCAGTAGTGCCGCTGACTCCTTCAGGAACCGACAAAAAGATATGTGTGCTGGCATTTGTATTTCTGTCTGTTTGTATTGTTATATTCTGGCATTTATTGGGAAAAGATATCTTGAATAAGTTTAAAGAAATCCGGGCTTAAATATCCATTAGTAAAGTGTTATGGCATCAACTAACCAGATAAATAAAGTTGTAGAGTCTATTGTAGTTTTGGGAGACCTAATTATCCTGAACCTGTGTTTGTCTCTGCTCCTTTTCTTTTGGAAGAAAGCGTTTATAAATTTGCCGTTTTCTTGTACTGTTTCTTTTATGATGGCTTCTCTTACTCTCTGCTATCTGGCTTGTTTCGGATCTCGTGGGAGGGTTTGGGACAGTAGGGGGATTCGTGCAGATCAGCTCGTATTACGTGTATTGAAGAACATTATAGCCTTTTCTATCTTTTGGGCATGTATTATGACTTTTAGTGGAATTTCTATTTTTTCTCCTCTTTTCTTTGTCTCTTATTTTTTTATTCTCTTTCTTGTTTTAAGTATTTACCGCATTATTATTCGTCATTTGCTGATAGTTTATTGCACGAAAGGTAAACATAGGCGCTATGCTGTATTTATAGGTGGAGGTAATAATATGCAGATGTTATATGAGGAAATGGAGAGTTCTTTGGCATCTTCTGTTTATGAGGTAGTCGGTTATTTTGATATTAAATCGAATGACACTATTTCCTCCCAATGTCCTTATTTGGGTAGTCCTGATGGTTTCTCGGACTTTATGTCCGTACACACAGGAATTAAGCATGTTTTTTGTTCTTTGTCAATGGAGGAAGGACGCTATAACTTTTCTATCATGAATTATTGTGAGAACCATTTACTTTATTTTCATGGTGTTCCTAATGTTTGTAAGGGTTTTCCCCGTCGTATCTGGCATAGTATGGTTGGTAATATGCCAATTTTGAATTTGCGTTATGAACCTCTAGGTAAGATGGAGAACCGTATATTAAAACGGATATTCGATATTGCTTTATCTGGTATTTTTCTGGTTACTGTTTTTCCTTTTGTTTATCTCATTGTGGGAAGTATCATAAAGTTTACTTCTCCCGGTCCTATACTTTTTAAACAAATGCGTACCGGTTTGAATGGCGTCGATTTTGTGTGTTACAAATTCCGTTCAATGAAAGTAAATGATGAAGCTGACAGCAAACAGGCAACGGCTGATGATCCCCGGAAAACTCGTTTTGGAGACTTTCTTCGACGTTCTAATATTGACGAACTTCCACAGTTTATAAATGTTTTTAAAGGTGAAATGTCAATAGTCGGTCCTCGTCCTCATATGTTGTCTCATACGGAGATTTATGCTCGGTTAATTGATAAATATATGGTTAGACACTTTATTAAGCCTGGAGTGACCGGATGGGCGCAAATACACGGTTTTCGTGGTGAAACCAAAGAACTTTCACAGATGGGAGGACGTGTGAAGGCTGATATCTGGTATATGGAGCATTGGACAATATTCCTAGATTTATATATCATTTATAAGACTATAGCAAATGTGGTCATTGGAGAAAAGAATGCGTATTAAGATTGATGATCAATTTAAATTAGTCAAATATATTGAGATAATACTACTTACCCCTGTTTGCAATAGCATATAGAGAACCTATAGAAAATTGTCTATTTTCTATGGGATATTTTTAAAGATATATTTTTAGAAGTAGATATAGAAACAGGGGCTTATAATTTTTTCCTGTATATGAAAGCTGTAATTTTTGCAGGTGGCTTGGGTACTAGATTGTCCGAAGCAACCAATTTAATTCCTAAGCCGATGGTTGAAATAGGAGGAAAACCTATCCTTTGGCATATCATGAAGACTTATAGTCATTATGGTATTAATGAGTTTATTATTTGTTGCGGTTATAAGCAATATGTAATAAAAGAATATTTTGCCAATTATTTTCGGCACAATAGTGATATGACAGTTGATTTATCTAATAATTGTGTTGAAATTTTGGATAACCATTCAGAAGATTGGAGAGTGACTATGGTTGATACAGGGTTGAATACCCAAACAGGTGGTCGCTTGAAGCGGGTACAGAAATATATTGGTGCTGAACGTTTCGTTCTTACTTACGGTGATGGGGTAGCAGATATTAATATAGCAGAGAGTATTAAAGAACATGAATTATCAGAATGTGCCATTTCATTGACGGCTTATAAACCTGGAGGAAAATTTGGTGCGTTACAAATTGACTTGGAAAGTAACAAAGTGCTCTCTTTTCAAGAAAAACCAGATGGTGATCGCAATTGGATAAATGCAGGTTACTTTGTTTGCGAACCTGAAATTTTAGAATATATTCCCGAAAATGATGATACTGTTATTTTCGAGCGTAAACCTCTCGAAAATTTAGCAAAAGATGGTAAAATGCATGCTTATCGTCATACTGGTTTTTGGAAACCGATGGATACACTGCGTGATAATGTAGAATTGAATGAGATGTGGGATAAGGGGCTAGCTCCTTGGAAAGTTTGGTAAATAATGAGTATAGATATATTTAACAATTTCTATAAAGGAAAACGTGTTCTTGTAACTGGACATACTGGTTTTAAAGGTAGTTGGCTTTCTATTTGGCTTCATGAACTTGGTGCAGAGGTAGTTGGTGTAGCGAAAGATCCATATTCAGAAAAAGATAATTATGTTTTATCGGGAATAGGAAAGAAAATTAAAGCTGACTTACGTGCCGATATTTGTGACAGTCAACGAATGAAAGAAATCTTTCAGACATACCAACCTGAAATTGTTTTTCATTTAGCTGCTCAACCTTTAGTGCGTCTAAGTTATGATATTCCTGTTGAAACATACGAAACGAATGTGATGGGAACAATAAACATTTTAGAGGCTATACGAGTAACAGATAGTGTGAAGGTCGGTATTATGATAACTACGGACAAATGCTATGAGAATAAAGAGCAGATTTGGGGATATCGTGAAAATGAACCGATGGGAGGATATGATCCTTATTCCAGTAGTAAAGGGGCGGCAGAGATAGCCATTGCCTCATGGCGCAGAAGTTTCTTCAATCCTGACCAGTATGATAAACATGGCAAGAGTATTGCTAGTGTTCGAGCAGGTAATGTGATTGGTGGAGGCGATTGGGCATTAGATCGTATTATTCCAGATTGCATTAAAGCTCTTGAATCCGGTAAGAATATTGATATTCGAAATACTAAATCTGTCCGTCCATGGCAGCATGTATTGGAACCATTGAGTGGCTATATGCTTTTAACTGCAAAAATTTGGGAAGAACCAACAAAATATTGTGAGGGATGGAACTTCGGGCCTCGTGCGGAAAGTATTACCTCTGTATGGGATGTGGCAAATGATGTAGTCAAGAATTATGGTAGTGGTGGGCTCAATGATATCTCCATCCCCAATGCTCCTCATGAAGCTAGATTTTTAATGCTTGATATTAGTAAAGCTAAGTTTCAACTAGGCTGGGAACCACGTATGAATATTCATCAATGTGTTGCTCTTACTGTTGACTGGTATAAAAGGTATACATTTGAGAATGTATATAGCTTGTGTGTTGATCAGATTAAGCAATATTTAATCAAATGAAAAAAGTAATAGTTGTAGGTGCTAATGGCTTTTTAGGGAGGGAATTATGTAAGAAACTGGCATCCAAAGGTATTGCAGTTGTTGCTTTAGTTGCTAAAGGAGGTGATTACTCTTTTGCAAAAAGCTTGCATAATGTCAACTGTATCGAATTTGATTTATCGCGGATTGTTGATTGGGATGGAATTGAGGAGATAAAAGGTGCTGATACAATGTTCTATATGGCTTGGGCGGGTGTTAGCTCAACTTATAAAAATCAAGTCGAAATTCAAGTTTCAAATATATTGTATGGAATACAAGTGATGGAGTTTGCCCATCGTAATGGAATTTCTAGAGTAATTTTTCCAGGTTCTGCATCCGAATATGCTTGTGGTAATGAAGTTATTAATGGGCGCAGTATTCCATCGCCTTCTGATTTGTATAGTGCTTCCAAGGTAGCAACCAAGTTCTTGTGTCAAACCTATGCAAGACAAAATGGTATTTCGTTAATTTGGGCTGTAATTACAAGTATTTATGGTCCTGGTCGTAATGATGAAAATTTGATAACCTATTGTATTAAGACATTGTTAAAAGGTGAAAAACCATCTTTTACAGGGCTTGAACAGCAGTGGGATTACTTGTATATTGACGATTTAATTGATGCGCTAGTTGCTGTTGGTGAAAAAGGAATAGGAGGAAAGACATATCCTATTGGGAGTGGTGAAAATAAACAAATAGTAGAATATGTCAAGATTATACGTGATATGATTGATCCTACCTTGCCTTTAGGAATTGGAGATATACCTTATAAAAATAAAACTATTGATAATCAGATACTTGATATATCAGAATTAAATGAAGATACAGGATTTACAGCAAGGTATAGTTTTGAGTCTGGAATAAAATTGACAATAGATTACTATAAAAATGCGATTAAGTAATTTTGATTATATTATAGCTGGTGCAGGTTTGAGTGGAAGCACATTTGCACGATTGAGGGCTGAAAAAGGCTCTAAAATTCTAGTGATAGACAGGCGATCCACTGTAGCTGGTAATCTTTATGATGAAACTAATATGTATGGCATATTAGTTCAGCAGTATGGACCACATATTTTTCATACTAATAGTGAGGAAGTATATTCATTTATAACTAAATATCATAAATGGAATCCCTTTAAATTAAGGTGTTCTGTTGATATGTGTGGACAACAAACACCTTCTCCTTTCAATTTTAAAACCATAGATCAGTTTTATGCTACAGATAAAGCTGAATTAATTAAGGAAGCTTTGCTATTAAAGTATCCTAATCAAAGTACTGTAACAATCGTGGAATTATTGAACAGTGAAGAGCCTCTTATTAAGCAGTATGCACAAATGCTTTTTGATAATGATTACAGTCTTTATACAGCAAAGCAATGGGGTATTAAAGCTAGTGAAATCGATATCAATGTATTGAAACGAGTTCCAGTTCGCTTAGATTATAAAGAGATGTATTTCTCTGATAAGTACGAGTGTATGCCAGAGGGTGGTTTTACTTCCTTCATTAAGGACCTTTTGGATCACGATAATATTGAATATATAAACAATGAGGATGCACTTAAATATATATCTTTGAATGATCAAGACCATAGGATTGAATTCCATGGTTTAGAAGTGTCCACTAATTGTAAATTAGTATATACAGGTGCTATTGATGAACTTTTTAATTATGAGTTTGGAAAATTACCATATCGCTCTTTAACATTTAAATATGAGACTTTGAATGAGGAGTTATTTCAAGCAACTCCAGTAGTGGCTTATCCTCAGGTTGAAGGATATACCCGTATAACAGAATACAAGCAGCTCCCTAAACAAAATATTTTAGGGATTACAACTATTGCTTATGAATATCCTATGATGTTTGAGGAAGGTAAAGCGGATGAACCATATTATCCTGTTCCAACAGATGATACAGCTATGCTTTATTCTAAATACAAAGCAAAAGCTGGGAATTATGATAATCTAATACTATGTGGGCGGTTGGCTAATTATAAATATTATAATATGGATCAAGCAATCCTTGCAGTATTACGTTTGACATAAATATAAATCAATTGTTAAATTACTTAAGTTATTAATATACTCATATTATAAACAACAAAAACATGTTTAAACTATCTATTTGTCAACCAACTTATAATCGTGTATATTTTATTAAAGATACAACTACCAAGATAATTGAACAAATTCTTTCTGAACATAGAGAGAATGATGTTCAGCTGTGTTTTTCTGATAATGGCTCTACTGACGGAACTAAAGATATCATTGAAGAAATGAAAAGAAAATATCCTACTATTAACTTTAAAATAAATTATTTTGGTGAAAATCGTGGTTTGGATGCTAATCATGAACAAGTAATGAAAATGGCTGATGGAGAGTGGTCTATTCTTAAAGGTGATGATGATTATTTAATGGATGGAGGACTAAATAAGATATTCAATTTATTAGATCAAAATCAAGATGTGGATGTGATTGTATCAAGCCCCATTGGCATGTCTCCTGAACTAAAGCCATTACAACCTATTTATTTCCTTCGTGAAGAAGTAGAGTCTTTAAAGGTGAACTTTAAAGATGAGATGGCAATGCGTAATTATTTTTTATTATGTAACAACATACTAGGATTAGGAACGTTTATTTCGTCAGTTATATACAGAACTGAAGCCGTTAAAAATGTAGAAGCGCCTGTAGCTTTGAAAGGTTGTTTTTATATGAGCTTGTTTTTCTATTGGAACTTCTTATCTAAAGGAAAAACATTGATGTACTCAAAAGAATCGTATTTATATGCAATGATGCCCTATGCTTCTCCCTATGCTTCAGGTGTTAAACGTGATGCCATTGATTTTCGAGCAATCTATGAAGTGGGAGACCGACTTCTTCCTGAAAATCTTAAATATGATTTTTATCAAGTATGTAATCGTATGTATAAATACTATTCATATATACCACGAGATCAAAGAAAAGATTTTGATAAGTATCTAAAGCCATATTTATTAAAAATGAAACATCCAATGGCTAATGAAATTATTAGAAATACATCTTCAATGATTTACCTTAAATTATTTATTGCTTCATTATTGTCAAGTAAACAGGTTTGTAGACTTAAGAACACTTTTAAGTAATTATATATGCTCTTAAATATACAGAAGGATAATAATGATGAGTTCTACAATTTGTGTATGGCGATTTTCATAAAGACTATTTAATTAAATTTTATTTAACCTGTTTTGGAGACTATTGTTAGGTGTTTCTCTCATGTGGATAGTTATTCGCATAGACGAGTTATTACAGAAGAATAGGATTGTAAATGCTTTATTGTTGGGGCACTTTAAATAACATGATTAGCCCCATTTTACTTTAGAATGTCAAATAATTCTGCAGATAATAAGCGTATAATGAAGAATACCGTATATCTATATATACGATTGTTCTTATCAATGGCTATTGGCCTATACACTAGCAGGGTAGTGCTGGAGATACTTGGAGTAGATGACTTTGGTCTCTATTCTTTGGTAGGAGGCTTTGTTTCTATGTTGTCTATTCTGACAGGAACTTTTTCAGGTACGGCTGCTCGTTTTATTACCTATGAAATAGGTATAGGAAATCCTGAAATTTTGAAAAGAACAATATCTACAATTATAAATTTGCTTATTATTATTGCTATTGGTGTATTTATTATTGGACTTGTTGGGGGGACATACCTAATAAGTACATATCTCAATATACCGCCAGAGCGAATGAATGCGGCTTACTTTGTTTTTTATTGTTCTTTATTTGTATTCTCAATGACACTTCTTGCAGTGCCGTATCAAGCAATCATTATAGCTCATGAACATATGAATTTTTATGCCATAATGAGTATATTTGAATCTGTTGCTAAGTTGATTGTAGTTTTGTTTTTGCCTTATGTTTCGTTTGATCGTTTATATTTCTATGCCTTTCTTCTGGCTTTGATAAGTGTGATATCTCGTGTTGTTTATGGAATATATTGCAATCGTCATTTTAAAGAATCAAAATATCATTTTATTCTGGATAAACATATATCCAAACAAATGACTTCCTTTTCTGTATGGATGGGGATTGGAACAGCATCAGGTATTTTAAAAGATCAGGGCCTGAATATTATTATAAATATATTTTATAGCTTAACAGTAAATGCGGCACGTGGTATCTGTATGCAGGTGATGTCTGTTTTTAGTAGTTTTGCTTCAAATATAGGACTTGCAATATCACCACAAATAACAAAATCTTATAGTCAAGGTGATATTAAACGTAGTATCAGCTTGACTTTCGCTTCTGCTAAAGCACAGGGGTATCTTGTTCTTGTAATGATGATCCCATTTTTATTAGAGTCACATTATATACTTACAATATGGTTGAAATCGTTTCCTGTATACACTCAGGAGTTTGTATGTTGGGGAATACTGATAAGCTTTATACATGCGATTACAGGTGCTTTTGGCCCAATTTATTTGGCGATGGGACGTATTCGGAATTTACAGCTGGCAGGCAGTCTCCTTAATTTTATGTATTTGCCTGTTTGTTATCTCTGTTGTGAGAGGGGAATCAATGTTATTATTTGTATGCAACTGGGGTTCGGGCTAGAAATACTTTTATTTTTTATGAGCTATTTCTATCTTAAAAAAGTGATGAGTTTTCCTTTCTGGCATTTTTTGGGTAGAGTTGTTATGCCTATGCTTTTGGTAGGGATAATTACATTATGTGCTGTTTATTGCGTTAGGATTGTATTGAAAGATGAATCTTTTACTCGTTTGATCCTGTCCACCGTAACTTCATTTGTGATCTTCTCTATTTCGGCTTATTTTATAGGAATTGATGATTCAGAGAGAAAAATAGTAAGAGCAGCGTGGGTAAAACGGTTCGGTAAGTATAGGAATAATATAAATAATTTTACTGTATAATGGATGTTGTTGTTATATTTAATGGTTTGGGAAATCAAATGTCTCAGTATGCGTACTATTTAGCTAAGAAGAAAGTAAATCCTAACACAAAAGTAATATTTGATATCATGTCAAAGCATAATCACTATGGATATGATTTAGAACGGGCATTTGGTATAGAGGTGAATAAAACATTGTTGATAAAGGTTTTACAAATTATCTATGTATTAAGTAGAAAATTTAGACTATTCAAGAGTGTTGGTGTTCGAACAATCTATGAACCTCTCAATTATGACTACACGCCGTTATTGATGCAGAAAGGACCTTGGGGGATCAATTACTATGTGGGTGGATGGCATTCCGAAAAAAATTTCATGAATGTACCTGATGAAGTCAAAAAAGCATTTATGTTCCGTGAACAACCTAATGAGGATCGATTTAATGAATGGCTTCAGGTTATTCGTGGTGATAATAGTAGTGTTTCTGTCCATATTCGACGGGGAGATTATATGAATATAGAACCGACTGGTTATTATCAATTGAATGGTGTAGCTACATTGGATTACTACCATGAAGCAATTGATTATATTCGGCAATATGTGGATACTCCTCATTTCTATGTTTTTTCTAATGATTTGGATTGGTGCAAGGAGCAATTCGGAGTAGAGAATTTTTTTTATATTGAGTGTAATCAAGGTGTAAATTCATGGCGTGATATGTATTTGATGAGTGAATGTCATTATCATATTAATGCGAATAGTACATTCTCATGGTGGGGAGCTTGGCTATGTAAATTTGAAGATTCAATTACTGTTTGTCCTGAACGCTTTATAAGAAATGTTGTAACAAAAGATTTCTATCCTGAACGGTGGCATAAAATAAAATCTTGTTGATATGGATAATATTACATCAAGAACTATTGAGCGGTTACGTTTCCCGATGACTGTATTAGTTTTATTTATTCATGTTCTACCATTTGCAGCATCTCAAGGTGGCATAGAATATACATTCCCTTTTAATACCGATTCATGGTCTCATAGGTTTATTTATTTCTTTAATTGGATATTTCCTCGTGTGGCGGTCCCTATGTTTTGTATCATATCTGGCTATTTATTTTTTCAAGGATTGAATACTGTTGATTGTTTTAAGGAAAAGTATAAATTAAAATTAAAATCAAGAGTAAAAACGTTATTGATACCTTATTTATTATGGAATATTATATTTGAAATTTGGAGACTTTTTATGATATCGTCTGATAAGTTGGAACTTCTCCCTAAAAGTTTTTTCTTATTGTGCAAAGAGATTTTTAATTCATTTTGAGGTATGTATGCTCCTTCTGATGCACCTCTTTGGTATGTTCGTGATTTGATGGCTGTTATGGTGTTGGCTCCTATCATTTTTTTTGTGATAAATAAATGTGGTAAATATGTTGTTATAGTTTTGACTTTTATCTGGTTATTAGGTTTGTGGCCTAGATTGCCTATTGTGCCTGGTATAGATATTATACTATTTGTTACATGGGGAGCATATTTTGCCATGAAAGGGATAGAGCCCTTTAGAAAAATGGCATCACTTACAGGATATTGGCCTGTTTATATAATTTCGTTATTATGGGCTGTTTGGGAATATGATGAATTAGCATATAACTTTCCAATTAGATTAAGTATCTTATTAGGGCTATCTTTGGTCTCTGCATTATTCTTATATATTGATAAACATGAAATGAATGTTCCAAAGATACTAACTGCAAGTTCTTTTTTTACATATTGTCTTCATTGGATTTATGTTGCTCCTTTAACATCATGTGTAGTATTTATGATACAACCAGAAAGTGAAATAACAGTAGTTTTAATTTATTTTGCGTGCATCTTTTTGACGTTAATAATATCTTTATTATCATTCTTAATATTGCGTATTCTTTCTCCACGGCTACTATTATTATTTACAGGTAGCCGAGGATAAATATTCTGTTTGATTTAAAATAGTTACATCATGCTGAAAAATATTATTAAAAAGCTAATCGCTTACATATTTCGTCCAGAATATAAATTTGCTAAGAGAGGAGATAAATGTTTTATAGGCTCGAATTGTATAATCAATTCGGCATCTATGATTGAATTAGGCAATCATGTATCTATTGGTCCTAATGCTGTTTTGTATTGTATTTATAAAAAAATAATTTTTGGAAATAATGTTCTTTTAGGCCTAATGTTACTATGGTGAATGGGGATCATAATATGAGGAAAATAGGAGTTCCAATAATTGATAATAATGAAAAAGAGGCAAGTGATGATGCTGATATCATAATAGAAGATGATGTGTGGATTGGTGCAAATGTTACGATTCTAAAGGGTGTTACAGTAGGTCGTGGAGCCGTGATAGCTGCCGGTGCAGTTGTAACTAGATCAATACCACCTTATTGTGTTTCAGGAGGAATTCCAGCACATGTGTTGAATATAAGATTCACTATAGAACAAGTAAAGCAGCATGAGGGAATTCTTTATAGTGAAAAAGATCGCATGAAGGACGGACAACTACAGCACCTTGCTTCGTTTGCAACAAAGTAATTATGAATATATAAAGAATAAACAGTAGTATATTATGTCAAAACCAAGATTGATCGCATTTTATCTTCCACAATATTACCCTACGAAAGAAAATGATGAATGGTGGGGAAAAGGATTTACGGAGTGGACAAATGTAGGTAGGGCGAAGCCTCTATTTAAAGGGCATTATCAGCCTCGTGTTCCTGCAGATTTGGGATATTATGATTTAAGAGTTCCAGAAGTTCGAATTCAACAAGCGGAAATGGCAAAGAATGCTGGCATTGAAGGGTTTTGCTACTGGCATTATTGGTTTGCCGGTAAACGAATGCTAGATAGAGTTTTTGGAGAAGTAGTAGAAACAGGTAAGCCTGATTTTCCTTTTTGCTTATGCTGGGCTAATCATTCATGGTATGCAAAGACATGGGACCCTAATAAGCCTTCTAAATTATTGATAGAACAAACTTATCCAGGTATTGAAGATTATGAAGAACACTTCTACGCCATGTTGCCTGCATTTAAAGATAGGCGTTATATTAGAATAAATGAAAAAATACTATTTGCCGTCTATGATCCATTGAATATCCCAGAACCGCAATTATTTATTGAGACATGGAATCGGTTGGCTAGAGAAAATGGATTGGAAGGTTTCTATTTTATGGGATTTACTATTAAGGATAGCTTGAAGCAAGAAATCCTTAAGGTAGGCTTTGATAGTGTATTGGTGGATTTTGTATTTGGAGCTAGTGAAAAAAGTGGAACTCTTCCGAATATATATATAAAAAAAATATTAAGGAAATTATTAAGGAAACCAATAACGATTGAGTATAGTCAATATTCTCAATATTTATTAAATAATTACATAGTTAATGAGAATGTTTATCCTTCTATATGCCCTAACTATGATCATTCACCGCGAAGCAAATTTCGTGGAACTATAATCGTTAATAGTACTCCCCAAAAATGGAAGAAACTTTGTCATGAGATGTTTTCAAAAGTATCTGTGCGTTCTGCAGAGGACAATCTGGTTTTCATAAAAGCTTGGAATGAATGGGGGGAAGGAAATTATTTGGAACCAGATTTAAAATATGGGACTCAATTTTTAGATGTGATTAGAGACGTTTTAGAAAAGATTAAATAGAATCATAAAATTTGTATGTAAGAAAAAGATTGTATAATGCTCTATTCCTGTACACTATTGGGATTGTTAATTCTATGAAAAAGATAATATCAATTATAATTGCTACATATAATGCAGAAAAGACTCTTAAGCGCTGCTTGAATAGCATTGTTTCTCAAAAAAAAGACCAGTTGGAATTATTAATTATCGATGGATGCTCTACAGATCGGACAATGGATATTGTCAGAGAGTTTGCAGAGAGTATTGATGTTATTGTTTCGGAAGTAGATAAAGGGATTTATGATGCGTGGAATAAGGGCATCCGTTTGGCTACGGGGGAATGGATTATGTTTTTGGGTGCTGATGACTATTTATTGGAAGGTGCTATGAATGTATATTGGAATTATCTAAAAAAGCAGACTTTGGATGGTATCGATATAATAACGGCGCAAAGTAAATTAATTGATGCTAAAGGGAAATATAAGAGAGTATTCGGGAATCCATATAATATAAAAGAATTTCGATGTTGTATGAAAATTTCTCATGGTTCGACATTACATAATAGAAAGTTATTTGATGAATTGGGGAATTTTGATATCTCATTTAAAATTTGTGCAGATTACGAATTTTTGCTTCGTAAGAAATTGAATGCTAGGTATATTGAAACACCTACTATAGCCATGCAAGTGGGAGGAGTTAGTAATACAATCAGAGGGCTTTGGGAGAGTTTTAAAGTTAAGCGTTATTGTAAGTCAATTCCTCTTTTGTTGAATGTATATTATTTGACAAAAGGTGTCATTGGATATTACATGCGGAAAATTAAGATAATTAATTAAGATATATTAGTGATGAGAAATAAAATAATAGGATACGTTTCTGCTGAAGACCCTTTCCGAGACAAAAAGGCATGGAGTGGTACGAAATATAAAATAAGGGAAGCTCTCCAAAATGCTGGTTATGAAGTGGTATGGATTTCTTGTAAACCAAGTAAAATATGTTTTATATTTTTGAAAATATTACTTAAAATGCTTTTTGGGAAAAAAGCCATAGTAGAACATAATCGGTATTATTTTAAGCTTTGCGCCAAACATATAAATATGAATAAAGTACGATTGTGCGACTATATTTTCTTTCCTGGTGGGGCGCAAATTAGTGCTTTTGTTAATTTTGAGAAACCGATAATTTATTATACAGATGCAACCTTTCATATTATGATAGATTATTATTGGCATGGTTTGTCCTCATGGTTGATTACTCAAGGGGAACACTATGAAAAAGAAGCGATTAAGAATGCGTTTATTAATATTCGTTCTTCTCAATGGGCAGCAGCTTCTGTTATCAACGATTACGATGGGTGTCTCCAGAGAAATTATGTTCTTGAGTTTGGAGCAAACTTTGATGACAAGGATCTTTTGCATGCTACTCCTTATAAAAGTGGAGCTTTGAATATCTTATTTTCAGGTGTAGACTGGATTCGTAAAGGAGGGGAAGTTGCTGTTAAAACGGTGCAACTTTTAAATAAGCGTGGGATTAACTCTTGTCTGTTCATTGTAGGGCTTTCCGAAATACCTCTAAAATATGCGAATCTTCCATTTGTTCGAATAATGGGATTTCTGGATAAGAATAATCCGGAGCATTACCGAAAGTATGTAGATATAGTGAAGAACTCTCATTTACTTTTATTACCAACTAATGCGGAATGTTCTGCTATTGTTTTTAGTGAGTCCTCTGCATTCGGTTTGCCTATTTTTACTTATGATACGGGAGGGACAGGGAATTATGTAATAGATGGTGTAAATGGTTATAAACTTCCTCTAGCAGCACGCGAACAGGAGTTTGCGGATGCTATTGAAAAGAGCTTGGAATCAAATGAATTTCTTCAATTACATAAGGGAGGAATAACGCTTTTTAATGAAAGACTAAATTGGAGCACTTGGTCAAAGAGATTCAGGAAAATAATGGAAGAAAACAATCTTTAATCCAGAATTATTTACGAATGCATTTAGCCTTGTGTTTAATATGAAAATGCGTCTTTCTATCACATTGAAATTATCGCTTGTTTGGTTTGTGTTGGCAGGAATGGTTCTAGGTCGATATACTGAACCCGCATTTCTAATAATAGCAACTTTATTTATAATGCTCCAACTTAATAAAGTATATGTAAGTACTTCTTGTTTGTTTGTAGGCACTCTTTTTTTCTTTCATTCATTGTCAATGGTTGTGTATAATGGCTATGATACTGGAAAACTATTTCAGCAGATTGTGCTATTGTTTACTTGTGTGTTTTGTTATTATCAGATTTTTCGGTATTGTCAGATACCTGTTTCTGAATGGTTCCGTAGATATGTGAGTTTAGTTTATATTTTGTCCATTATAGGCATTGTTCAATTTGTCATTATGTCAGCGACTCAAATAGATATCTTTCCTTATACATTAGATGGCACGATGACACAGAATACGGGTAGGTTGCATGCAATGTTAATGGAACCAGGATCTTTCACTGCTTTTTCTATACCAGCCGCTGCATATGTTTTTTTGGCTCCGGGATTTATGAAATATAATCGAATGAAGTCTCTAGTCATTGGGATCGCTTTAATACTGACATTGACCACCAGTATGATTGTTGCAGTTGTGATTATCCTATTTCTTAAGTTCTACTACTATTTTAAATATTTAAGAATTGGTCTTGTGGTATGTTTCATTGTGGGTGTGTGTTGGTGTATTAATAATAGGGATATTTTATCATCTTCTGAATATTTCGTGAATCCACAATTAAGAGCTATTCAAGAGAAGATAACACAAACCTTATCTATGGTTGAATATGCGGAGCCTGAAGATTTTGAGCACTTAAATACGAGTTCGTATGTGATATTGACTAATTATTGGATTGCTTTCAATGCTCCCTGTCGCATTTTGGGTACAGGGTTGGGTACACACGCCCAGAATTATGAGCGTATGTATAAATCAGACTTTGGTGGATATGGATTGAATAAAGATGATGCTTATTCGATGTTTGCCCGGCTGTATTCTGAATTTGGAGTGTTAGGACTTTGTCTTTATGCTTTTTTTCTAATAAGGTATTATAATAAGGATAATATTATAAGCCTCTGTCTTATTGTATTTTTTATTTCTTATTTGATAAAAGGCGGTCATTATATGCTCTATGGGACAGCTTTCTTTCATATTGTTTATTATTTTATTTCTCCTTACAAAATAAACTGTTTCAAAAAAATATAGATGCTTAAAAATATAGTAATTGTTAATGATTGTGCACATATAGAGGGAGGGGCTGCAAGTGTTGCCATAAATTCTGCTATTGGGTTAGCGAAACATTATTCTGTATATCTATTTTCTGCCGTTCAGCCTATTGATAGGAGGTTGGAGGAGGTCGGCGTGCGCGTTATATGTATTGGGAAAAAGGACATATTGCATGATGAGAATCGGATTCGTGCAATATCTAAGGGATTGTGGGATAACGAAACAAAGCGAGTGTTTGAACGCCTTTTAGCTACGTTGAGTCCCGTAGAGTCTATTATACATTTTCATACGTGGACAAAAGCGTTAACCGCTTCGCTCTACGCTGTTACAGCCAAAATGGATTTTAAGACGGTGATAACACTTCATGATTTTTTTTGCTTTTGTCCCAATGGAGGGTTTTATGATTATCAACGTAATGAGATTTGCTTTAGGAAACCGATGAGTTATTCATGTTTGACTTGTAACTGCGATGTCCGAAGCTATCCGCAGAAAATATGGCGAAGTATAAGAATGGCGATTCAGAATCATGTAATGGCAAAAAATAAGAAAATATATTTCATATCAATCTCGGCGTTGACTCGAAAGATTTGTATGCAGCTGATGAATGATAGTCGTAAAATATATACGATTGCAGATCCTGTAGAAATAAATGAGAATCAATTACCTAATAAATTATTAAATAACGATGTTTATTTGTTTATGGGCAGATTATCTCCTGAGAAAGGAATTGGGCTGTTTTGTCAAGCTGTAACGGATTTGAATCGGAAAGGAATAGTATTGGGTGAGGGATATTTGAGAAGCGAATTAATGGAAAAATATCCTAATATACAATTTGTTGGGTGGGTTGCAGGTAAAGATAAACAAGCCTACTTTAAAAAAGCAAAAGCTTTGGTCTTCACTTCGTTATGTTATGAAACGTTTGGTTTATCTGTGGCGGAAGCTAGGTCTTATGGAATTCCTTGTATAGTTCCAGATTCTTGTGCTGCAAGTGAACAGGTTATTGATGGAGAAACAGGTTATTTATTCAAAACAGGAAATTTGGATTCTTTAAAAGAGGTGCTTGTCAAATATGAGAATGCTGATATCCAAGTAATGCAAAATAATATTGTAAATAATTTTATTGCAGACGATTGGAGCTTGATATCTCATATAAAGAATCTAGTACAAGTATATAATGAAATAATTACAGAATCGTGAATAAGTTAAAGTCTACTCATTTCTGCTAGGTATATATCATTAAAGGTATAGTGATCGTTTCGGTATTTTTCGTTGTAGGTGTTTTTTCTTAAAAGCAGAAAAACGATTTTCCCCTGTCAGATTTATCAAAGGGAAGATGAATCGCTTTTATCAATTGTTGTTGTACTTTCATATTCTAGTAGTATTGTTACAAAATGTGTGGCTGAATATTGTTTTTTATGATGCAGTGGCTGATTATGGTAGAAAATATATGGAGTATGGGATAGAAAATGGAACAGTAGGTAAGGCATGGGCGTGGTAAGGAGTCATTTTATATTATAGCTTTACACTTTGTTGGCTTTAAACTCTGTACATTGATGCTAAGTGTATTTGATATAAAATTATAGTTGTTGAGCCTCATGGCACCAGCTGGTAGAAATATTTTACAAACATTGCTATGTTTATGCTTTGGTATAATTATTCTCTTTAATATTTATTGAGATGGTTAGGAGAGGATAGAAAGCTCTGGGGAGAGCTGTCTATTTATTTAAATAATGTCGAGCTAATAACAATTTCTTATATTATTTTTAATGATAACAGTTTCTATTGTAACTTATAAAACAGACTTGGTAGAACTTGCTAAGTGCTTAACTTCTTTGCTTTCTCCCTTGATATCTAAAGTGTATATAATTGATAATTCAAGCCAGCAGTATATTGCCGATTTTTGTAAAGAATATGCTAATGTAGAATATATCGGCAGTAGAAATGTGGGGTATGGTGCAGGACACAATCAAGCTTTGCGTAAGGTTTTGAAGTCAAAGAGTAAATATCATTTGATACTAAACTCAGATGTCTATTTTGACCCGAGTGTGTTGGAGCAGTTGGCTGATTATATGGATTTAAATGAAGATGTAGCTCAAGTACAACCTAATATTATATATCCCGATGGAAGAATGCAATATACCTGTAGATTATTGCCAACACCAGTTGATCTTATTTTCCGTCGATTTCTACCAAAGAAAATGATAGAAAAAAGAAATAATCGATATATACTTAAGTTTAATGATCATACACAGGCTATGAATATCCCTCATCATCAAGGAAGTTTTATGTTTTTCCGTATTGAATGTTTCAATAAGACTGGTTTGTTTGATGAACGATTCTTTATGTATCTTGAAGATATTGATCTTACTCGAAGAATACATAAGTATTATCGAACAATGTTTTGGCCAGGGGTTACTATTGTTCATGCTCATCGTGCTGCTTCATATAAAAGTAAAAAGATGCTTATAATTCATATTCGGAATGCGATTAAATATTTCAATAAATGGGGATGGGTATTTGATAGCGAACGAAAAAAATGGAACAAGCGGTTATTAAAAGAATTGTTATGAGTGATTAGGTGATATAATTGATGTGTATAAAAATAAGAAATGGTATAAAATAAAATGTTGAGATGTAATAAACAC
>ULLW01010373.1_pt1 | contig 18786 bp, 20 predicted proteins | sample 1951511 | NCBI WGS metagenome assembly ULLW01 (sample SAMEA4835536, study PRJEB28245) | human gut metagenome | biome: gut microbiome; material: fecal sample | place: Denmark | collected 2008
CCAACGGACGCCCGGAGCGCCTTGACCTTCGTTCCTATGAACGGCAGGGGCTTGATAAAATCCCCACCGTCCACATGGGGACAGCGGTCAGCCAGATGGAGAAACGAGGGATACAGACCAACATCGGCAACCTGAACCGGGACATCAAAGTCGCCAATTCCCTTATGCAGTCTATCCGTCAGATGGTGCGCCACCTGAAAGGCTGGATTGCAGACCTGAAGGAGAAAAAGGCCGCCCTGCTGGAAGCCTTGCAGGAAGCGAAGGAACCTACCCTGCCGGAGCTGCTGGGGAAATATCTGGATTTGCGCCGGGAGGAACGCACAGGCTGGACAAGCAAAGGCCAGCTTACAGGCAGCGTTGCCGATTTCAACAAGGTTATGGAAGCTATCCGCTATCTGCGGGAAAAGGGGCTGTCCACTGTGCAGAGTTTGGACGCTTATCTGGATACTGTCAGCGGGCAGGCCGTTTCCATCCGGGCAGAGATGAAACCGAAAGAACAGCGTATGAAGGAAATCAACACCCTGCTTTCCCATATCGCCAACTTTGAAGCCCATAAGACGGTTCATGCGGAGTATGCTGCCATTAAATTTAAGAAGCCACGGGAACAGTTTGCCGCCGCCCATCGGGACGAGCTGGACGCCTATAATGCCGCTATCCGTTATTTCAAGGTGCATTTGAAGGACAAGAAGTACAGCATTAAAAAGCTGAATGAGGAACAGACACAGCTTGCCGGAGAAGTTGCCGGATATAAGGAACGGCTGTCCGCATTACAGGAGGATGTGAAGATTCTCCGGGATGTGCGTCACTGGCTCAATCAGGTTCTTCCGTCTGAACAGTACCGCCAGACCGCCGAGCCGGGAAGGAAACTGTCCATCCAGCAGGCAGTCAAAGGCCGGACGCAGCGTATCAGGGAAGAACAGGCCGAAAAACGGAAGCAGCCCCGCACAGAGAAAAAACAGGATATGGAACTTTAACAGGCGCTTGCCATTTTCTTTTTCGAGAATGACAGGCGCTTTTCTTATTTTCAGGAGGATTTATTTGAATGTATTTGAAGCTGTCAAGCAGTCTGTTACCACCCGGCAGGCTGCGGAGCATTTCGGAATCCGGGTGGGACGGAACGGGATGTGTGTCTGCCCCTTCCATGCCGATAAAAACCCCAGCATGAAGGTTGACCGGCGCTTTCACTGTTTCGGATGTCAGGCAGACGGGGATGTGATTGACTTTATTTCCCGTTTGGAAACTGTCAGCCCCAAGGAAGCCGCCCTCATGCTGGCGCAGACATTTTCTGTCCCCTACGAGGACAAGGAGCCGCCCCGCCGCAGGAAGCCCCAGCAGGAAACCCCGGAACAGCGGTTTTGCCGCATGGAGCGTTACTGTTTCCGGGTGCTGTCCGATTATTACCATCTTCTGCGCCGCTGGAAACGGGATTATGCCCCCAAGACGCAGGAAGAAGCATGGCACCCGCTTTTTGTGGAAGCCTTGCAGAAGCAATCCCATGTGGAATATCTGCTGGATGTGCTGCTTTCCCCGGACATGGAGGAACGGGCAGCCCTTATCATCGACTATGGAAAGGAAGTGAGCAATCTTGAAAGACGAATGGCAGAGCTTGCCGCCCAAGATACGGCAGGCCGCAGAACAGACCATGCAGGAAGCAGCCCCGCCCCGGAGCGTTGAGGAAGTAAAGGCCATGCTGGAAAGCACCGAAAAAGGCGGTGTCCGCAACAGTATCCGCAACTGCCTGACTGTCTTTCAGAATGACCCGCTGCTTTCCGGGGGAATCGCAAAAAATCTGCTGACCGAGCGAGTGGACATTGTAAAGCCCATCGGCTACCACCACCATCACAGACACGGATATGAACTATCTGCTCCTGTATCTGGAAGAAACCTATGGGCTTACCAGCGAGAAAAAGATTGCCGCCGCCATCGGGATTGTTGCCAATGAAAACGGCTACCACCCCGTCCGCGACTATCTGAACGGCCTTTCATGGGATGGACAGGAGCGTATCCGCTATTGCCTGCGCCACTTTCTGGGAGCCGACACCGACCAGTACACCTATGAAGCCCTGCGGCTGTTCCTGCTGGGAGCCATCCACCGGGCATTTTGCCCCGGCTGTAAATTTGAAGTCATGCTCTGTCTGGTGGGCGGTCAGGGAGCCGGGAAATCCACCTTTTTCCGGCTGCTGGCAGTAAAAGACGAGTGGTTTTCCGATGATTTGCGGAAGCTGGACGATGATAACGTGTACCGCAAGCTGCAAGGCCACTGGATTATCGAGATGTCGGAGATGATCGCCACCGCCAATGCCAAGAGCATTGAGGAAATCAAGTCATTTTTAAGCCGACAGAAGGAGGTCTATAAAATCCCATACGAAACCCACCCGGAGGACAGGCTGCGGCAATGTGTGTTCGGTGGCACTTCCAACGCCCTTGACTTCCTGCCCCTTGACCGTTCCGGCAACCGGCGCTTCCTGCCTGTCATGGTGTACCCGGAACAGGCCGAAGTTCACATTTTGGAGGACGAAGCCGCTTCCAGAGCCTATCTTGCACAGGTCTGGGCGGAAGCCATGACGGTTTACCGCAGCGGGGATTTTAAGCTGTCTTTCAGCCCGGAAATGGTGCGCTATCTCAAAGAACACCAGCGGGATTTCATGCCGGAGGACACCAAGGCCGGGATGATACAGGCATACCTTGACCGCTATACCGGCGGCATGGTGTGTTCCAAACAGCTTTTCAAGGAAGCCCTGAACCACCCCTTTGACGAGCCGAAGCAATGGGAAATCCGGGAAGTCAATGACATCATGAACCATTGCGTGACGGGCTGGAATTACTTTTCCAACCCCCGCGTGTTCCCGGAATACGGCAGGCAAAAGGGTTGGGAGCGTGAGAAAGCAACGGACACCGGCAACGGAGCTGAAAAAATCCCGGAAGGATTTGAGGAAGTCACGGAACAGATGGAGCTTCCCTTCTGAAAAATACAGCCGGTTGCCGACCCTGTTGCACTCCCGTTGCTGAGCCGGTTGCAGGGAAAATCCCCGTAACTGCGGGCTTTTCCCCTTATCAGCAACCAAAACAACAAAAAAATAAAAGAAAATAAAAATAAGAACCAAACTGCCAGACAGAGATAGTTTTCAGGTTTTTTGAAGCCCGTTGCCGGACTTCGTTGCCGACCTTCTCCTTGTCTGGCTTATTCTATGATGGAGGATAACTGCCTATGAAAGAAGTCCCGATTTGGGAGAAGAGTAATTTAAGTCTGGAAGAAGCTGCTGCTTATTCTGGAATTGGTATCAATAAACTGCGTGACCTGACAAACGACCAGGACTGCCGGTTCGTCTTATGGGTAGGAAATAAACGCTTGATTAAACGCCGCCTGTTCGACCAGTACATTGAACAGGCTTATTCAATCTGAAATTTGTGATGTGAAAGCTGGCCTTGATATGATACAATAAATATGTCATATCAAGGCTCTTTCCATCACGGAAAGGAGTTTGACAATGTCCGAGAAACGCAAAGACCATAAAGGAAGAATCCTGCGGACAGGAGAGAGCCAGAGAAAAGACCTGATTTATCAATATCGCTATACAGACATTCGAGGCAAACGACAAACCGTCTATTCCTCTGATTTGAAGGAACTGCGGGAAAAGGAAAAAGAAATTCAGCGGCAGCTTGAAGATGGGATTGACTATGCCGCCGGCAATATTACCGTGATTGCCCTATTGGAACGCTATATCAGCTTGAAACAGGGTGTGCGTTACAATACCAAAGTTGGTTACAATTTTGTTTTGAACCTGATTAAGAAAGAAGATTTTGGAAAGCGGCTGATACGGGATATTAAAGTGTCAGATGCCCAACAGTGGATTATGAAGCTCCACAGTGACGGGAAAGGGTACAGCACCATTACCAGCGTCAGGGGCGTTGTGAAACCCGCTTTTCAGATGGCATACAACGAGGATATTATCCGCCGAAATCCCTTTGACTTCAAATTAGTGGACGTGGTTCCTAATGACTCACAGAAGCGGATTGCCATGACAGAGGTACAGCAGGAGATTTGGATGGGATTTATCCGGGAGGACAAAACCTACACCAAGTATTATGATGAATTTGTCGTACTGCTGGGCACCGGTATGCGTGTCAGTGAATTTTGTGGGCTGACAAAGAATGATTTGGATTTTGAAAATCGGAGAATCCGGGTAGACCATCAGCTTGTCCGGGAACGGGGCGGAAAGTATTATGTTGAGAAAACCAAGACGGAATGTGGCTGTCGCTTTATCCCCATGACAGAGGAAGTGTATCAAAGTCTGAAAAATATCCTTGCCCGCCGAAAAAAGATAAAGACGGAAATCATGGTAGACGGATACAGCGGTTTTCTGCTGTTGGATAAAGATGATAAGCCTAAAGTAGCATTGCATATCGAAAATGAAATGCGATGGGCGATGAAGAAATATAAGAAATTGCACCCGGATAAACCATTGCCGCACATCACGCCTCATGTGTTCCGCCATACTTTCTGTACGAATATGGCAAATGCCGGTATGGATATAAAGACTTTGCAATATGTGATGGGACACTCTGATGTGGGAGTAACGCTGAATGTCTACACTCATGCCAGCTATGACCGGGCGGCGGAGCAGATGGCGAAAATCATTGACCTAAAGGAAGCCAGTACGCTGGAAAAGCAAAGAAAATCAGGCTGAAATTGAACAGAATTACTACACCAATTACTACACCATTTGCCCGTGAATTTGCGTAGATTTACAAGGAATAGCGTGGGTTTGGGGCAAAACAGAAAAATTGAAAAAAGCGCCAGAAAGCCCGTAATAATAAGGTTCGAAGGCTTATGAAGGGATATAAAAGATATGATAAAAATACTTTTCGTGTGCCACGGCACTCTTTGAAGAACTCCTTAAAAAGTCAGTAAAATCAATACTTGGAAGGTATTTGTGTGGAAGAAATAACCCGAAAATAACCCATAGATTTTTGTGTGAGTGTTACAAGATAAATAATTATAATTTAGGGATGTGACATGATGAGAATGAAAGCTGTAAGAATTCTAATAGTGGAATCTTACAGCTTTTTTTATAAATAAATTTGAAAGTAAAATCTTTACAATTTGGTATAGCGTGTTTTAAATGTAAAAAAGCAGATAGTTCTTTACATATAGATGTAACAAAAGAGGCGTTTTTGTGAAGGTTGTTTATGAGGTGAGGTAAGAGTCTTTAGTGGGGGTAAAATCTTTACATGTAATATCCTGTGTTCAAAAGGTAGGATTTAAGCGAAAAAAGCATCGTGACCATGAGGAAATATAAAAGTAAAAAGTATTCTATGATAAAGTATAAAGGCTTAGAGGAGAATGTCTCTTCTAAGTTTTTTTAATAAGAAAGCAGTTTGGGCGTTTACTTTTGAAGTTATAATAAGTGTAGTAAAACTTACACCAGATGGAACAGGATACCGTACTAAGAGGAGATTTGTTAAAGAGAAACTATTGATGGATAGAATGTCGGATATTCAGTTACGATTTTTCAATATAGGGTGAGAAAGTTTTTTTGATGAAGTGTAATAATATGTGGTTATATGCTTTGTAGAAAAATCCGTAGGAATTAAAATTTTTTGTTTTGTGGAAAGATTATAATTATGATATACTGAAAGAAAATGATAAATTAGAATTTTAAAAAGGAGTGTGATGACCATGATTTTTGATTTTGAGCCTTGGCAATTAGATATTGATATTGACTTAACTAAACAATTATATAGAAGTTGTAAAGGAGACTTTGTATGGGTAGAAAAGAAATAACAACAAAAGAAGATTTAATGAAAGTAATAGAATTATTCGAAAATACTGGAATTACATACTGGTTGGATGGCGGATGGGGTGTAGATATTTTAGCTGGTAAACAAACAAGAATTCATAGAGATATAGATATAAATTTTGATGCTCAACATACGGAAAAATTGTTAAATGTGCTTTTGAATCTGGGCTATAAAATTGATACAGACTGGAAACCGGTTAGAATAGAGTTATATAGTGATGAACTTGGTTACTTAGACATTCACCCGTTCGTTTTAAATGAGGACGGAACTTCAAAACAAGCTGATTTAGAGGGTGGATGGTATGAGTTTGAAAAAGATTACTTTGGTAGTGTTTTTTTTGAAGGCAAAACAATTCCTTGTATATCTTTAAAAGGCCAAAAAGTTTTCCATTCAGGTTATGAATTAAGAGATAAAGATAAGCATGATATTTCAATTCTTGAAAGTTTATCAAAATAACATCGCTGTAATTTCTAAGATAAATTTCAGTTTGTATAACCAATAGGTTGACCAGAATTTAATATTCACAGTTTCACCCAGCAGGAAATCTTTTAGGTTTCCTGCTTTTCTTTTACCCAAAACCGAAAGGAGGACAGAATACCATGCCAACCAAAGCTGAACTTTATGCACAGATGGCGGACAAGGTGGCAACGCAGCTCACGGGGAGCTGGCAGGAATGGGCAGGGTTTCTCACCACTGCTTCCCGACTTTACAAATACCCGTTCCATGAACAGCTGATGATCTACGCCCAGCGACCGGACGCCACCGCCTGTGCAGAGTACGATTTGTGGAATGAAAAGATGGGCCGGTATGTAAGGCGATGTGCATTTACAATACCGGTAGCCGCACCGGACTGATCAACAGCCTGCGTGAGATACGCGGCGAGCTATCACCGGAGGAAACGGAACTGAGGGAGCTGACCGACAGCGCCCTTACGAAGCTCTGTGCGCTGACCGATGAGGACTTTGCCCAGCTGGAGCTGTACCCGGATTTTGACCAGTAAATTTATCGTGCCGGGATGACATAGTGAGAGAAACTGTTCGATGGGAAGGCGGTTTCTCTCAATTCTTTACAAAATCCCACTATACTTGGAGGGATGAATGAACTATAATGTAAGCAACAAATCTGAATTTGGGAGATGCCTATGAAGAAGTTTTTGAATGATATAAGGAGTGCGGAAAATCCTATATCTGGTAATAGAAAAATTATAAATATCATAGCTATATTGTTCCTTGGAATAGCTTTGGGGACTTTTTCAAAATTTTTGGATTTTCGTCAAGCTGAACTGCCAAGTGTGCTTATGGCAATTGATGGAGCATTAGATGTTCATAATTTCCTTGGGCGTTTTGCAATTTGGGTATTGATTGCACTGTGTATTTCTATTTATAGTAATTCTGCAATAAGAGCAAGTGTTAATGTTTTTGCGTTTTTTGCTGGCATGGTTGCAAGTTACTATTTGTATTCAAACTATGTCGCAGGCTTTTTCCCAAGAAGCTACGCTATGATTTGGGTTGGCTTTACCATGATTTCTCCGTTCTTGGCATTTGTCTGTTGGTATGCGAAAGGAAAAAGCAGACCTGCATTTATGCTATCAGTATTGATTTTAGCAGTATTGTTTAACATGACTTTCGTATATGGATGGGGATATTTCGAAGCACGCTCTGTTTTAGAATTGATAGTCTTTATTATCGGACTTACTGTTTTGAGGAGGGACACATTGAAAAGTTCTGTGCTGATGGGAACAATTAGTATAGTTCTTGCATTTTTACTTGATATGGTCATTCCATTTCATTTTGGATAAACAACTTACAGCTTGTCGAACTGAAAAACACTGTAATAACATGTGTAAAACAAAATGTAAAACACCCCATTGAGTAGGTAGGACTAAATACTCCTATGATTTCGATTTTGAAGTCATAGGGGTATTTTTTTGTGCAGAAAAATAAAAAATTTCCTTTTCCACCCTGTATTTTCCCCTCTGAGCCTTTCGTTATATGAGAGCAAAAAAATAAAATTCCTTTTTTATTTGTAAAAAGCCCTCTCTACGTTCTGATATATGAGGAACAAATTACATTTGCCTTAAAAGAATCGGGCCTGATTCAAGAACAAAGAAAAAATGAAAAGAGAAAGGAGAAACTACATGAACAAAACAATCTTAATGGGAAGACTGACAAAAGATCCGGAGGTGAAATATCTTCAGGATGAAAACAGTATTGCAATGGCACGATACACGCTGGCAGTAGACAGAAGATATCGAAAGGATGGAAAGGCAGAAACAGATTTTATTTCTTGTGTCACCTTTGGGAAGAATGCTGAGTTTGCAGAAAAATATCTGCAAAAAGGGTTGAAGATTTTAGTAAGCGGACGGATCCAGACAGGAAGCTATGTGAATCAGGAGGGGAATAAAGTTTATGCCACCAACGTGATTGTAGAAGAACATTATTTCGCAGAAGGGAAGAAACTGTCAGGATCAGAAAAGAAAGAAGATACCGATCCAGATGGATTTATGAATCTTCCAGATGGAGAAGAACTTCCGTTTGAGTAAGAATAACTCGGATGCTGAAAGCAGAAGAGCGCACTTATATACCTTACAAGGTATGTGCGTCCTACGGGAGTAGCATCTTTCTGAAGGGGAATTCCGAAAGTGTTTGCGGATGATCCATCCGAAGAAGGGTTCCCCTTCCGGCAGAAATGCCTATCCCGTAACAGAGAAAATGGAAGAGTTGAAAGAGGAGGAAAAGAACGATATGGCGAAGAAGAAAACATTTGAGGAATATACTCAGGAAGCACTTTATGAGATTGAAAAAACAGAAGCTGCATTGAAACAGGCAAAGCTTGAGAAGGAGCAGGCAGAGCACAGGATCCAGAGATCCTTGAATTATCTGGATACACAGAAAAAGAAAAAGCGAAAGGCACGAACCCATCTGTTGATCCAGAAGGGAGCAGCCATAGAAGCAATCTGTAAAGATACCAAATATCTGACAGAGGCAGAATTTTTTCAGCTGATGGATGAACTTCTTCATGATCCTGCTTGTAAGTTTTGTGATGTTGTTCATGAAATGGTTCGTGGACGGGTGGAAGCGGCAGAAGTAAAAGAACGAGAATTAGCAGAAGAGGAAGCACTATTAAAGGCGATGCAACGAGGTGAACTGCCACAGGGAGATGAGTAAGATGGGATGTTATCACTTTCATCTGAATCAATTATCCAGAGGAAAAGGACAGTCTGCCATTGCCAGTGCTGCTTATCGAGCCGGTGCAAAACTGGAATGTACTTATTATGGAGAAGTAAGTGATTATACGAGAAAAGGCGGTGTGGTATTAGCGGAGATCCATCTTCCTAAACAGGCTCCGGAGAGACTCAAAGACAGGGAGACCCTTTGGAATGAGGTGGAATGGATTGAAGGAAATAAGAAAGCACAGCTGGCACACAGCTTTGATATTGCCTTGATGAATGAGTTTTCTATGGAAGAAAATATTGAGCTTGCAAGAAGATTTGTAGAAGAACAGTTAGTCGCAAGAGGGATGATCGCAGATCTAGCGATCCATGATCTGAAGAAGGCAAAGGATAAAATACCCAATCCCCATATGCACATCATGGTTCCCATCCGCCCTTTACAGGAAGATGGTACCTGGGGACAAAAACAAAAAAAGGTTCCAGTATTAACACCGGATGGACAGCCGGTTTTGAATCGGAAAGGACAACCGGTATTTCGGGCGGTACATACAACGGATTGGAGCAGGAAAGAAACCTTGGAAGAATTGAGAAGTGCCTGGGCGAAGATGTGTAACGAACTGTATGAAGAAAAAGGACTTACAGAAAGAGTCGATGCCAGATCTTATGAGGAACGGGGGATTGATAAGATCCCGATGGTGCATGAAGGACCGAATGTACAGGCAATGGAAGCAAGAGGGATTTCAACCGCACTGGGAAGTTTAAACCGACTCATCCGAGCCTTAAATGATATGAAAGAACGGGCAAAGAATCTTCTTCAATGGTCTTTATTTCGAGAAAGCCAACTGATGGAACGGATGGTGTTCTTACATCAGCCAACCTTAGCGGATTATCTGAGAAACTATTGTGATAAGAGAAATGCAGTTGCAGAATCCTACGCTTGTGGAACACAAAAGGCGAAGAATACAAATCTGAAACAATTTGCAGAGACGATCCGCTTTCTGGAAGAGCAGGATGTGAGAACCCCAGAACAGCTGACAGAGAAAATCCAGGAATTAGATACTCAGCTAAAAGAGGTAAGTCAGCGGTTGAATCAACAACTGTCTGCTCTGAGAAGTGTTAACACCAACCTTTATGCAATGAAAGAGTATTTTGAAACAAGACCTGTTTATCTAGAATTAAAGAACAAATATTTTGGCAGGGAAAAATTCAAAGAGGAACATAAGAAGGAACTTAGCGGATATTATCGTTCGGAAAGAATCTTAAAAGAAAATCTAGACCCAAGTGGGAAGATTCCGGAAGGACAATGGAAACGAGAAGCCGCTCGTTTATCAGAAGAGATAGCTACTTTACGAAAAGAAGATAAACGGATCCATGCCATGTTACGAAAGTATGAGGGAATCAAAAATCATGTGGAGGCTTTGATGGCAGAGGAAGGAGAAGGTGTCTCTCTTCCAGAAACAAACAAGCGGGAGCAATCCACAGAAACAAAAGAAGCAGTGAGAACCATGAAACGAAAGAAGAAACATCATGGAATGGAGTTATAGGAGGAATTTTAGAAGATGGAAGAATATACAAGAGAACAGATTCAAAGAGCAGATGATACTGATTTATATGTTTTTCTTTCTGGGAGAGGAGAACAGTTCAAACGATGTGGGAAGGAATACCGATGGTTGCGACATGACAGTGTGATGATCAACAAGAACGAATGGTATCGTTTTAGTCAGAATAAAGGTGGTCATGCCATCGATTTTATGAAAGAATTCTACGGTCTTTCTTTTGCAGAGGCAGTTAAAGAATTATTAGGAGAAGAGGGAGCTGGAGAAACCAACAGAAGAACGGCAAAGGAAGATGTAGGCAGACAGAAGGTCTGCCCCATCCCCTTGCCTGGATTGGAATTGCCAGAAAGAAATGAAAGCTGTGAGATTGCAAGGAAGTATCTCATTGAGCAGAGGAAACTATCGGAATGGCTGATAGATCAGATGATTGCAAAGGGGGATATTTATGAAAGTAAAAACTATCACAATGTGGTGTTCGTTGGAAGAGACAAAGAACAGAATCCCAGATATGCAGCTATGCGGGGAACCGATGAGAACCGATATCGTGGGGAAGCAAAAGGTTCAGAAAAAGCCTATGGATTTGGCCATATAGGAACGGATGAAAAACTGTTTGTGTTTGAAGCCCCCATTGATCTTTTGTCTTATATCACTGCAGTTCCAGAAGAATGGGAAAAGCATAGTTATATTTCCCTGGGAGGATTGAGTGAAAAAGCAATGAAACGGATGTATACAGAATATCCTCATATCCATTCCATCTACTTGTGTCTGGATAATGATGAGCCTGGAAATGAGAGATGCAGGCAGTTTGTTTCTCTTATTCCGGAGGAACTGAGTGTGTACCGATTAGAACCGGTGAAGAAAGACTGGAATGAATGTCTGGTAGCAGAAATTCCGGTAGAAAATATGGCAAAGCAGATGTGTTGGAGAGATGCCAGGGAAAAACCAGTTCCGGTCATGAAGATGTCAGAGGTTGAGGAAACAGTGGTCCAGTGGCTATGGTATCCGTTCATTCCCTTTGGAAAGGTTACTTTGATCCAGGGAAATCCGGGAAAAGGAAAAACATGGCTTGCAATGGCGATTGCTGCATACTGTACCAACGGAAAGGAACTTCCCAATGCACTTCCCATAGAACCCTTTAATGTGTTGTATCAAACAGCAGAGGATGGGATAGCAGATACCATTAAGCCTAGATTAGCAAAATGTGGTGCAGATATGACAAGGGTTCGCTTCATCAATGAAGATGAAAAACAGCTTTCTATGACGGACGATCGGATTGAAAAAGCTATCCGCCAGAATAATGTACGACTCATGATCATGGATCCCATACAGGCTTATCTGGGAGCCAATGTGGATATGAACCGGGCAAATGAGATCCGTCCCTTATTTCGACATCTCAGTACGATTGCAGAGAGAACTGGATGTGCCATTGTTCTCATTGGACATTTGAATAAGTCATCGGGAAGTCAGAGTGATTACCGTTCCCTGGGATCCATTGATATCGCAGCGGCAGTACGAAGCATCTTATTTGTAGAAAAGGTGGAAAAAGAGAAGGAACAGGATATCCGAGTGGTATATCAGCAAAAGGATTCTCTTGCTAAAAAAGAAAATCCAGTAGCGTTTTCTTTAGGAGAAGAAGGCTTAAAATGGTTAGGAGAATACGATATATCCATTGAAGATCTGCTGATGGGGAAAGCAGGAACGAAAAAGGAAACGAAACTGGAAAAGGCACAGAAGTTGATCCTGGAGTTATTAACCAAACGAAAAGTGATGTGTTTAGAAGAATTAGAGGCAGAACTACTAGCCTATGGGATTTCTTCCAGAACAGGACGAGATGCAAGAAAGCAGCTGGAAAACAGATTGAGCTACGACTGGTGTCAGGGAAGAAAAACAGTTGCGTTAATCACAGAATAAAAGATGACATTGGCAAAAAACTACTTTGGCATTGGCAGTCTTTATAGATACCTTTGCCAGCCGCCAATGTCAAAAACAAAGATACTAGAAGGAGGCATACAAATGACAAGTTATGAAATACCTTATTGGAAGAAGTATACATTATCCATTGAAGAGGCAGCATCCTATTTTCGTATTGGAGAAGGAAAGCTTCGTAAGTTAGTCAGTGACAATCCAAATGCAGAGTATTTGCTTTGGAATGGGAATCGTGTACAGATAAAACGAACAAGATTTGAAAAATTTATTGATACACTCAGTGCGATATAAAATGAAATTTAAAAGAAGGAGGTGTTCGAATTAGGGGTTACATGATATACTAACAATATCATGTTGCGTCCCCTTGGAGGTAGGATATGATTTCAAAGAGACGTGATGATAAAGGCAGAGTTCTCCAGCAAGGAGAATGGCAGGAACCAAGTGGACGTTACCGCTATAAATATACAGATTCACTTGGTAAGCGTAAAATATTATATAGTTGGAGATTGACAGAAGCAGATAAGATGCCGGAAGGTAAACGGGCAGATCTTTCTCTCAGGGAAAAAGAAAGAAAAGTTCAGTCCTTACAGATGCAAGGGATTACAGGAAGTAACATTACAGTGCTTGAACTTGTGGAACGATATCTTTCCCTGAAAACAGGAGTAAAGCATAATACTTTAGCGAATTACAAATTTGTGGTGAATGTATTGAAAAAGGAAGAATTCGCTTATAAGAAAGTGGATGATGTGAAACTTTCTGACGCAAAGATTTTTCTGATAAAACTACAAAGAGATGGTAGAGGATATAGTTCCATTCATTCCATCAGAGGTGTTTTAAGACCTGCTTTTCAAATGGCTGTGGATGATGACTTGATTCTAAAAAATCCATTTGGATTTGAATTAGGTACAGTACTTGTTAATGACAGTCAGAAAAGACACGCTGTTTCTCCGGAAGATGAAGCAAAATTTCTCGAGTTTGTAAAGAATGATCCACATTATAATCAGTATTATGATGCATTTTATATCTTATTCAAGACAGGTCTTAGAATATCTGAATTTTGTGGGCTTACTGTAAAAGACTTGGACTTTAAAGAAGATATTATCAATGTGAATCATCAGTTGCAAAGAACTCGAGAAATGAAGTATATCATCGTATCTACAAAGACAACAAGTGGTACTCGGTTACTTCCAATGGAAGCGGATGTAAAAGAGGCATTTCTTCGAATCTTGAAGAATAGAAGGAAACCAAAACGTGAGCCGATGGTGGATGGATATGGAGGATTTCTGTTTCTGGACAAGAATGGAAGGCCAATGGTTGCACTTCATTGGGAAAAGTACATGCAGCATGCAAGAGAAAAATATAATCGTGAGAATTTGTTGCAATTGCCGCCAGTTACTCCACATATATGCAGGCATACTTATTGTACAAATATGGCCAATTCAGGGATGAACCCAAAGACACTGCAATATCTGATGGGGCATTCAGATGTATCTGTAACACTTAATATTTATACGCATACCGGCTATGATGATGCAAAGAAAGAACTTGCCAGATTAAAAGAAGCAAGGGATGAACTCGAAAAGAAAAAGTTTATAACCCAAAAACATGCACAAACAACTCATGTAAGCCTTATCTCATAAGGAATTTGGGACTTTAAAAATAACCCATTTGTACCACAAATGCCCGAAAAAACATGAGAAAATACAAGAATTTATAAGAAAAAGAACCTTTCAAGTAAAAAATGCACAAAGGCTGAAAAGCCAGTATTTATAAGGCTTTGAGAGGATATGAGGAGATAAAATGGAGAAAATAAAGGTACTATTTATTTGCCACGGCAACATCTGCCGCTCCCCCATGTGTGAGAGTGTCTTCACCCACATGGTTAAGGAAGCCGGTTTGGCAGATCGATTTCTGATCGACTCAGCTGCGACCAGCACAGAGGAAATAGGAAATCCGGTTCATTGGGGAACGGTAAACAAACTAAAGGAGGTTGGGATTCCGTTAGTCCCCCACAGGGCAAAGCAGATCCAAACAGCAGATTATGATAAATTTGACTATATCATAGGTATGGACACAGCAAATATACGCAATCTCAACCGGATGTTAAAAGGAGATCCAAAGGGAAAGATATACAAGCTTCTTTCCTTTGCAGGTTCAGGAAGAGATATTGCAGATCCGTGGTATACGGGTAATTTTGATGAAACGTATTTAGATATAATGGAAGGCTGCAAGGGATTTCTGAAATATCTGAAAGACAACAGAGAAATTGTTTGAGTTTTTTACGCTGTATTGTATCCTGCACCTTGGCTTCCATCAATCAGTGGATAAGGGAAAACGTGTATCCCTTATCTGCTGATGGCAGCATACTGCAAAATGCGGAAACCCAGGAGAAATTGAAAGACGAAGAGAGCACTGCAAAATCATCAGATTCAGGTGATTGAGCAGTGCTCTCTTTTATAAAATTCAGATAGAGAAAATACCAAACATTCCGCAGTGATTACTCTTCCAATGCTCTGAGCGCCTTCTTAAACTGGAAGAAGAACAGCACAGCAGTGAAGCTGACTGCAAAGAAATCAGCGATCGGCTCTGCCAGATATACGGCAGTAGTCGGATCGGAAGGCATAAACTTAGGAACCAGATAGATCAGAGGCAGCAGCAGGATAAACTTACGCATAACAGCGACCAGGATGGAAGCCTTTGCATTGCCGATAGCAGTGAAGGTCATCTGGCAGGCCATCTGGATGCCGAAGAGGAACATACAGGCCATATAGATCCGCAGTGCATGCTTGGTAAAGTCGATCAGAGCCGGGTCTGAGGTGAACATGGCGGCAAATGCCTGAGGAGCAAGCATGACGCCCAGCCACAGCAGGGATGCATAGGATAAGCTCAAGGCGAGAAGCAGCTTATAGGCTGAGTGTACGCGCCCAGTGAGCTTTGCGCCGTAGTTGTAGCTGATGATGGGCTGTGCGCCCTGGCCCAGGCCCTGTAAGGGCAGCATGGCAAACTGCATGACGCTGGTTAAGATGGTCATAGCGCCGACTGCGATGTCGCCGCCGTACTTTAACAGGGAGGAGTTAAAGCATACGGAGATTACGCTTTCACTGGACTGCATGATAAAGGTGGACAGTCCCAGCGCAAGGCTTGGCATGATAATGGAACGGGTAAGCTTTAAATTGGAAGCTTTGATCTTTAAGAAGGTCTTTTTTCCGAAGAGGAAGGCCAGCACCCAGGTACAAGATAATGCCTGTGATAAGATAGTTGCCAGAGCCGCGCCGCGTACTCCCATTCCAAATACAAAAATGAAAATCGGATCCAGGATAATATTTGCTGCCGCACCGATCATAACGGAGAGCATGCCTGTTTTTGCAAAGCCCTGGGCTGTGATAAATGCATTCATACCCAGTGTGAGCTGTACGAAAATAGTTCCCAGAGCGTAGATATTCATATAGGCTACGCCGTATTCTACGGTATTTTCACTGGCGCCGAAAGCCAGAAGAAATTCACGGTTCCACATTAAAAGAACAGCGGTAAGAACAGCGGAGATAATCAGCTGAACGGTAAAGCAGTTGCCCAGTGTTTTTTCAGCCGCCTGTTTATCGCCCTGTCCCATAAAGATCGAGGCTCTGGGAGCGCCGCCGTTTCCAACCAGAGCAGCGAATGCGGACACGATCATAATAAGGGGCATGCAGACACCTACTCCTGTAAGGGCCAGAGCGCCGTTTTCAGGAATGTGTCCTATGTAAATGCGGTCTATGATGTTGTAAAGCATGTTGATGATCTGAGCAGTAACAGTAGGAAGAGCCAGCTTTAAAAGAAGCTTTCCCACAGGCTCTTTTGCCAGAAAATCTTTGTTGTCATTCATGTGTACTCCTGCCTTTCATAGCATTTTTTGCGTTTTCCATGAGCCGTTTTGAAAGAATCTGGTAGCAGGCAAACTCTTCTTTGGAAAATCCCTGAAACAGATATCCTCTGTATTCATCCATAAGCGTATCTACATCAGCAGTAATGGAGTGTGAGGCGGGCAGCAGAGCAAGGTGGATCCGGCGTCTGTCATGGAGATCCGGGATTCTCTTTAAGAGCCCTTTCTGTATCAGGCTTTCCACAGCCTGGGAGACATTTCCTTTTGAGAGCATCCGAAGCTCCGTGATGTCGGCCGCAGTATCTTTCCCCGGATTATTGTGGAGAAATGTGATGACATTTGCCTCGATCAGAGTCAGTCCATAGGTTTCAGAGAGCTGTTTTAGCAGGCTGTCCTGAAACTTCATGGCAGCCCGGATACCTAAAAGAAAATCAGTGTTTGAGGTCATTGGATCCTCCTTTTACATAATAAAAGGTTCTAAATAAAAAGGTTTTAAAAAGAACTGTTCAGAAAAATAATTATATACCCTACAGTCTATTTGTCAAGAGGGGGAAGACATGGTATAATAGAGCAAAACGCCAGGGCAGGGAGTGACAGACAGCGTATGCAGATATTAAACCAGGATATAAAGGACGGTTCATTTAAAAAGGCCTACCTTCTGTTTGGTGAAGAGGCATTTTTGAAAATGAGCTATAAGAACCGTTTAAAGGATGCAGTGACAGCTGGAGATACCATGAACTTTAACCATTACGAGGGAAAGGGAATGGATATAAATGAGATTATCGGCATTGCAGATACCATGCCTTTTTTTGCAGAGCGCAGGCTGGTGCTAATAGAGGACAGCGGCTGGTTTAAGGGCGGAGCAGGAGGAGAGGAAATGAGCGCTTATATGGAGCATATTCCCGATACCACCTGTCTTGTGTTTGTGGAAACAGAGGTGGATAAGCGCAGCAAGCTTTTTAAAGCCGTGAAAAAATACGGTTATGCAGCGGAGCTTGGCCGTCAGGATGCGTCGCAGCTTGGCCGTTGGGCTGCCGGCATCCTGTCAAAAAATGGGAAAAAGATCACCGGGCGCACCATGGAGTTTTTTTTAAGCAAAACAGGGGATGATATGGAAAATATCAGCTCAGAGCTGGAAAAGCTGATCAGCTATACCCTGGGCCGTGATGTGATCACTGAGGAGGATGTGGAGGCTATCTGTACCACTCAGGTGAGCAACAAGATTTTTGACATGATTACGGCTATTGCCAACCGTCAGACGCGAAAGGCTATGGATCTTTATGAGGATCTGCTTACCTTAAAGGAGCCGCCTATGCGGATTTTATTTCTGATCGCAAGGCAGTTTAACCAGATCCTGCAGGTGAAGGAGCTGATGGGGCAGGGCATGGATAAGAGTACCATTGCTTCCAGGATGAAGCTTCAGCCCTTTGTGGCAGGAAAAATCATGCTGCAGGCAAAGACATTTTCAAGGGAACAGATCCTTTCCTATGTAAATCTTTGTGTGGATGCAGAGGAAAGCGTAAAGACAGGCCGCCTGACAGACCGTCTGGCAGTAGAACTTTTGATTGCAAAAACGTATTAAAAGAGGAAAATGGAATGGAAGAACTTCAGTTAGATGCGATTAGAAAACAGACAAAAGATGTTTTGAGGGAGCTTATGGAAAAGGCAGATCTGAAGCAGGGGCAGATTCTGGTTGTGGGCTGTTCCTCCAGTGAAATCGGGAGCTTTAAGATTGGCTCTCATTCCAGCGGAGAAATCGGACAGGCGGTTTATGAAGCTCTTTATGAGGAGCTAAAACCTGCGGGCATTTATCTGGCCGCCCAGTGCTGTGAGCATTTAAACCGGGCGCTTATATTAGAGGAGGAGGCCGCGTTAAAATACGGATATGAGCCTGTCAATGTGGTTCCTCAGCTAAAAGCAGGAGGCTCCTTTGCTACGGCGGCTTATCATACCCTGGAGCATCCGGCGGCAGTGGAGCATATCCGAGCTCATGCGGGAATCGATATCGGAGATACCCTGATCGGGATGCATTTAAAGGATGTGGCAGTTCCAGTGCGGATTTTAAACAGAGAAATTGGAGGCGCCCATGTAGTTTGTGCCAGAACACGCCCTAAGTTTATCGGCGGAGAAAGAGCACGTTATGATGAAAGGAAGCTGTAAGCAAAAAAATCCCTCCGGTGGGTTAATCCGGAGGGATTTTAAATATCTCTATAAAATTAAGCCAGAGTGTTAACAGCCTTGGTCACGCGGGACACCTTGCGGGCAGCATTGTTCTTGTGATATACGCCCTTAGTGCAGGCCTTGTCGATCTCTGTGATAGCAGCCTGTAATGCAGTCTGAGCAGCAGCCTTATCTCCAGCAGCAACAGCAGCCTCTACCTTCTTGATCGCAGTCTTAACCTTGGATCTGATTGCCTTGTTTCTTGCAGCCTTAGTCTCGTTTACTAAGATTCTCTTCTTTGCAGATTTAAT
>ULLW01002930.1_pt1 | contig 15001 bp, 9 predicted proteins | sample 1951511 | NCBI WGS metagenome assembly ULLW01 (sample SAMEA4835536, study PRJEB28245) | human gut metagenome | biome: gut microbiome; material: fecal sample | place: Denmark | collected 2008
CACGTTTGATGAACATAAGAATCCGCATTACTGGGATACGGACGGTAAAAGGCACGATCCGAAAGAATGGTCACCTCTGCATGAATCCGGAAAAGTTGTATCTTATTTGAAAAACGAAGGTAATGTGCGTGATACAAAGAAGCCTTTCTTTATCATGGTAGGGATGAATCCTCCTCATAGTCCGTATCGTTCATTGGATGATTGCGAAGAGCAGGACTTTGATCTTTATAAAAACCAACCTTTAGACAGTCTGTTGATTCGTCCTAATGTTGACCTGAAAATGAAGAAAGCCGAATCAGCCCGTTATTATTTCGCTTCCGTGACCGGGGTAGACCGTGCTTTCGGACAGATTTTGGAAACACTGAAAGAGATGGGGCTGGATAAGAATACAGTCGTTATTTTTGCCTCCGATCATGGTGAAACGATGTGTAGCCAACGTACGGATGATCCGAAGAATTCGCCTTACTCAGAGTCAATGAATATCCCGTTTCTGGTTCGTTTCCCGGATAAGATTCAGCCGCGGGTAGATGACTTGCTGCTTTCCGCTCCTGACATAATGCCTACTGTGCTCGGACTGTGCGGATTGGGTGATTCAATTCCGGCAGAAGTGCAGGGACGTAACTTTGCCCCTCTTTTCTTCGATGAAAAGGCTGAAATTGTTCGTCCTACCGGTGCTTTGTACATTCAGAATATAGATGGTGAAAAGGACGAAAACGGCTTGGTAAAAACTTACTTTCCCTCATCACGAGGTATTAAGACTGCGGACTATACATTGGCTCTGTACATCGACCGTAAGACAAAACAGTTAAAGAAAAGTCTTTTATTCAATGACGCGAAAGACCCGTATCAGTTGAACAATCTACCTTTGGAAGAAAACAAGGAAATAGTGGCACAACTTTATCGTGAAATGGGTGCTATGTTGAAAGAAATCAACGATCCTTGGTATACGGAGAAGATTTTATCGGACAAAATACCTTATTAAGCAGTAGTTGGTTACTGTTTGACCATTTAATAATGACACAATGAAGAAAGATATTTGTTTTATACTACTGTTTCTGTTTGTAACAGCTTCTTCGGCTTTCGCACAACTCATAGGATTTGAGAGTAGTGAGGTACCCGAAGCATTTAAGACTTCCGGAAAGGGAGAGGCGAAAATTTCTTCTCTTTTCTATAAAGAGGGTAAAAGTAGCTTGGAGTGGGATTTCCAATCCGGTTCAACTTTGAATGTACAGATACCTCCTTTATCATTAAAAGGAAAAACGGAGAGACAGTATGGCATTACCTTGTGGATATATAATGAAAAGCCACAGCAGGATTCTATTCGTTTTGAATTCCTGAATAAGGCGGGAGAGGTGTCTTATTGGTTTGCTTATCATCTGCAAGCAGCAGGGTGGCGGGCTTGCTGGATTTCTTTCGAATATATGCAAGGCGATAAGAAGGACAAAGATATTGTAGCTTACAGGTTAGTTGCCCCCCCAACGCAAAGGACGTATTTTTCTTGACCGTCTGATATTCCCGGAAAAGAAGATGAATCTTCGTACCACTCCGGATCAGCAGTTGCCGACTAATAATGGCTTGGCTAACCGTGACCTCTGGCATTGGTGCCTGGTATGGAAGTGGGAGCAACTGTCGTATGATACTCCATTGGCATCCAAGTTGACTGCTCGACAGGCGAAAGACCTGAAAACAATCGAGCAACGTCTGACAGATTTTCTGGAAGTGAAAAAAGTCCCTAAAAAGCAAGTTGATGCCGCTTACGAGACATTTAAAAGAGCGGATATCCGCCCGTCGGCAGCAGGTACGGGATTTACGGGAACACCTATTGTAGCTCCGGACGAACAGAATAAGAAGATAGGAGAGATGTCGTGGAATGATATTGAAACAATGCTTTCCGGTTTTGCGTATGACGTTTATTGCAATCGAAACGAGACATCAAAGAAAAACTACTTCACGGTGTTTGATTATGCTATTGACCAGGGATTTGCCTTTGGTAGCGGTATGGGAACCAATCATCATTATGGTTATCAGATACGTAAGATATATACGACGGCATGGTTGATGCGAGATGAGATCTATAAACATCCCCACAGGGATGCTTATTTGTCGACATTACGTTTCTGGTCTGCTTTGCAGGAGACTCGTCAACCGTGTCCTTTGGAACGGGATGAAATGCTGGATACTTGGCATACGCTTTTAATGGCGAGATTTATCTCTGCTATGATGTTCACGGATGCAAGAGAGCAGGCGCAGGCTTTGGAGGGCCTCTCCCGTTGGGTTTCTTCTTCTTTACACTATTCACCGGGAACAATTGGTGGTATTAAGATAGATGGCACAACTTTTCACCATGGTGGTTTCTATCCGGCATATACGACCGGAGTGCTGGCCGTAATAGGGCAATTCATTGCTTTTACTAACAATACGGATTTTGAACTGACGGAAGAAGCCCGCCAGCATATAAAATCCGCATTTATTGCCATGCGCAATTATTGTAATCTTTATGAATGGGGAATTGGTATCAGCGGACGTCATCCTTTCGGTGGAAAAATGGGGAATGATGATGTGGAAGCATTTGCCAATATAGCTTTAGCCGGTGATTTGTCCGGTCGGGGGAATACGTTCGATCATGGTCTGGCAGCAGATTATCTACGGTTAGTACGTGATAGGGATACTCCGAATGCGCGTTTCTTTAAGAAAGAAGGCATCAAGCCAGCACAAGCTCCACAAGGATTTTTTGTTTATAATTACGGTTCGGCAGGTATTTTCCGCCGTGCAGATTGGATGGTGACGCTAAAAGGATATACTACTGATGTTTGGGGGGCTGAAATCTATACAAAAGATAATCGTTACGGGCGTTATCAGAGTTATGGTTCGGTGCAGATCATGGGAAAAGGAAACCCCGTTTCCCGTACCGGAAGCGGCTTTGTACAGGAGGGTTGGGATTGGAACCGCCTGCCGGGTACGACTACTATTCATTTGCCCTTCGAGTTGCTGGATAGTCCGTTAAAGGGTACTACCATGGCTCATTCCAAGGAAAACTTCTCCGGTAGCAGTTCCTTGGAAGGCAAGAATGGCATGTTTGCTATGAAGTTAATGGAGCGTAATTTGGAAAACTTCACTCCTGATTTTGTTGCCCGTAAATCTGTATTCTGCTTCGACAACCGGATGATTTGTCTGGGGACCGGCATAACGAATAGTAATGCCGATTATCCTACGGAAACGACTCTTTTCCAGACGAAATACAACGGCGGAGAACAGAAAGTGGGTAATGACGGCTATTGGTTACATGACGGTTATGACAATTACTATCATGTAGTAGACGGAACAGTTCGTTCGCAGATCGCGGAACAAGAATCACGTCATGAGAAAACCCGTGCGGTCACTAAAGGAAAATTCTCCTCTGCATGGATAGAGCATGGTAAAGCTCCGAAGAACGGAACTTATGAATATATGGTATTGATACAGCCTTCTGCAGCGGACTTGGACGACCTTCAGAAAACTCCTGCGTATGAAGTCCTGCAACGTGATCAAACGGCTCATGTCGTTTATGATAAGAAAACAGGTATTACGGCGTATGCGGTTTTTGAGGCTTATCAGCCGGTAACTGATAAGGTGATTGCTTCTATTCCTGCTGAAACAATGGTGATGTATGCGAAAGAAACCGGTAAAGGAGTTCGTTTGAGTGTTTGTGACCCAAACTTGAATATAAAAGAAAAGGCGTATACGACGAAAGAACCTAGCCGTCCTATTTATAAGAAAATACTACTCAAAGGTCGTTGGACGCTAAAGAATTCAATGGAAAATGTCCGGTTGGAGCGACAAGGAAATGATACACAATTGACGGTAACCTGCCAGCACGGACAACCTGTTGAGGTATTAATGGAAAACAAGTGATTAGATAATAAGATTTGTAGTTTAAGAGGGGTATTAGTTACTATGTTTCTATGAAACAGAAAGACCGGTTCGTAATGAGCCGGTCTTTTTTATCTGTAGAAGGGATTTATCTCCCTGATGTTTAATATTTATTTATTCAATCTCCACTCAAAACCGTCTTTTGTATCTTTGATTTCGAATCCGAGGGCTGTTAATGTGTTACGGATTTCGTCGGAAGTAGCCCAGTCTTTGTTGGCTTTTGCTTTCATACGCTGTTCCAGCAACATATCCACCACTTTACCATAGGCATTTTCACGACTGTCGGAAGAACCTTTTTCTTCTTTCAATCCCATAATGTCAAAGCAGAACAAGTGGAAAGTTTCTTTCAGCTCTTTCAAGTCTTCAGCGGAGATCGTTGCATTACCGGCAATGACGTTATTAATGATGCGGGCACCTTCGAAAAGCTGTGCGATGACAATTGGAGTATTCAGGTCGTCATTCATGGCTTCGTAGCATTTGGCACGCAGCTCTTTTACATTGATACCTTCTGAAGTTGCGGATGCAGGGGTAACCTTTCCAAATCCATCGATAGCTTCTATCAGACGTTGCAATCCCTTTTCGGAAGCAATCAGTGCTTCATTGCTGAAATCGACCGTACTGCGGTAGTGGGCTTGCAGGATGAAGAAGCGGATTGTCATTGGAGTATAGGCTTGGGTCAGCAACTTATGTGTACCATTGAAGAACTCATCCAATGTGATGAAGTTGCCGAGTGATTTACCCATTTTCGTTCCGTTAATGGTAATCATGTTGTTATGCATCCAGTAGTGAACCATATCGTCGCCTTGTGAGGCTACTGATTGTGCTATTTCACACTCATGATGCGGGAAAATCAGGTCCATTCCTCCGCCGTGAATGTCGAAGTGCTCACCCAGATATTTGCGTCCCATAGCGGTACATTCGGCATGCCAGCCGGGGAAACCGTCGCTCCAAGGAGATGGCCAGCGCATGATATGTTCCGGCTGTGCCTTTTTCCAGAGGGCGAAATCGGCGGGATTACGCTTTTCACTTTGTCCGTCAAGGTCGCGGGTGGTGTTCAGTACATCATCCAGATTGCGTCCGGAAAGTTTTCCGTAGTGATGATCCTTGTTATATTTGGCTACATCGAAATAGACGGAGCCTTCACTTTCGTAAGCATATCCGGCGTCCAGAATCTTCTGTACCAGTTGGATTTGTTCGATGATATGGCCCGAAGCATGAGGTTCGATACTTGGAGAGAGCACGTTGAGGGCTTCCATTGCTTTATGATAGCGGTTCAGATAGTACTGAACGACTTCCATTGGTTCCAGTTCTTCCAGACGGGCTTTCTTGGCAATTTTATCTTCTCCTTCGTCGGCATCATGTTCCAAATGACCTACGTCAGTGATATTGCGTACATAACGTACTTTATATCCTAGATGAGTGAGATAACGGAAGAGTACGTCGAAAGTAATGGCCGGGCGTGCATGTCCCAGATGCGCATCACCGTAAACAGTCGGTCCGCACACATACATACCTACATGAGGTGCGTGGAGCGGTACGAATAACTCTTTTTTTCTATCTAACGTGTTGTAAATGGTCAGTTGATGTTCCATAACGTTTGCTATTTATTCGATTTAAAACCACAAAATTAGAATAAATCTTTGATATATTACGATAATTCAAGTTGAAATATGTAACTCATAGCCATTGTTCTGTGTTGTGATTGAAATCTCTTTGTCTTTGGACAATACTTCACGCAGCTTTCTTATATAGTTGTAAAGAGTGTGTTCGCTTATTGGTACAGCTTTTCTTGCTGTACGTATCATGAGTATATAGACAGCATACATCTATAATTTGCATCCCCATCCTAGAACGGATTTTTTTAATATTGTTCTCATTGTTCTCATATTTTTTGGCAATTCCTTTATAATCAGATATGTGACGAATGAGAAATGCCTTTCAAAATTGGTATTTCTCATTCGTTTTTTACGTTCGTTAACTCAAAAATGGCTATAATGCATCTTTTTGGGGGGTATTTCTCATCATTGTTCTCATGATAGTTGGAAATGAAACCATTTGCTTATTTATATGAACCATATTGATAAACGTAAAGTAGGATGACCTTTGGTTATATGTTGTTGGCCCTGTTCTGATAACTTAAGTAGTCGATATTCGCAGATCCTCTTGCTGACATCACTGCGTTATGTAATAAACATCCGCTTCTTTCCACAAGAGTGATGAGGCCTGTGTACTGGAGTGGAAAGATCTCATCACTTTAGTAGAAAGAACTGTTCACTTTAGTGCAACGAGCTATATAATGGTAAGATTGATATACGATAGCTACTCTGCATACTGCTGAAACAGAGTATAAGACATACAGTCAAAGGTTATGAAGGTACGGTTGAAAAAGGAATTGTGAGCATATGATGCTACGTAAATTTATAGTAAAAGTGTTCTAGTGCTTCCGCCACTCCGTCTTCTTCATTGCTCAGAGTGATATAGTCCGCCGCTTTCTTCACCGGTTCCTGTGCGTTGCCCATGGCAATGCCTAGTCCTGCAAACTTTATCATGGACAAGTCATTGTAGCCGTCGCCTATTGCTATCATTTCTTTGCGTTCTACTCCTATTTCTTTTAATAATACGGCAAGAGACAGGGCTTTGTCGATTCCTTGCGGGACTAGTTCGAGAAAGTAAGGTTCTGAACGGAATACGTTGATACGTCCTTGCAACCGAAGACAAAGTTCGGCTTCTAAGGGGATGAGCTTGTCGGCATCTCCCACAATCAAGCATTTAGCTACCGGAAGCGTGATGTCTGTCAGGAAGTCGTTTGTTTCCCGGACTGCCATTTTATTCAGGAAAGCCTCTTTTTGAACATACGGGTCCTGAGAGTTTTCGGTTACGATTTCTGCTCCGTCGTAAGTCAGTATGCTTAACTGGTGGCTGCGGGCGCACTCATAGAGTACGGGGACGACATCGTTCGGCAATACATTCTCATAGAGCATTTCCTGTGTTTCCCAATTGATGATTTCCCCTCCGTTGTAGGATAAGATAAATCCGCCGAACTCATTCATGCGCAATTCATTTGCCAACGGCACAATGCCATAAGTCGGACGACCGGAAGCAAGAACCAGACGGACGCCCTGTTCTTGTACACGTATCAATATTTCCCGGTTGCGGGGAGTAATTACTTTTTTAGAGTTGGTGAGTGTGCCGTCAAGGTCGAGCACGATAAGCTTGTATTTCATGCAGTGTCATTTTGCGTGCAAAGATAAAGTAAAAAAGTATTCTTGCAAGACAGTCCATATAAAGATGCAGTTTTTATTTTAGCAAATCCACCCACTGTTCATTGCTCAATGCAGGCAATGTTTCGCTGTCGGTAACAAATGTTTCTGCTAACTTTCGTTTTTCATCTTGCAGATAGAGAATCTTTTCTTCAATACTGTTCTGGGTAATGAAGCGATAGGCGATAACCTGCTTGTCCTGTCCGATGCGGTGGGCACGGGCAATAGCCTGCGATTCGGCGGCGGGGTTCCACCACGGATCGATAATAAACACATAGTCGGCTTGTGTCAGATTAAGTCCTACGCCTCCGGCTTTCAGAGAGATAAGGAAGGCTTGTACGTCTTTCTGCTCGGTGAAATGGGCAATTTCGGACGGCCGGTTGTTGGTTGCTCCTGTCAGTAGTGCATATTTCCAGCCCCGTTCGCGAAACGCTTCGGCGAGGACTTCCAGATGTTTGACGAAGGATGAGAAAATCAGTACTTTATGTCCTTCACTCCGTAGTGTGTCGAATATTTCTATTATTTGTATCGCTTTGCCGGATGCACCGTTAAAGTCCGGATAGATGAGTTGCGGATGACAGGCAAGTTGGCGTAGCCGCAGGATGCCGTTCAAGATACTGAAAGAATGAAGTTTATCCATATTTTGAGGATGTTGGAGCAGGATATTCCGCAAACTATTTTTTTCTTGTTCGTAAAGAGTATTTTGTTCTTCGGGCATGTCACAATAGATCGTTTCTTCGGTAAGCGGGGGAAGTTCCGGAGCCACTTCACTTTTGCTTCTGCGAAGAATAAATGGGGATATCAGTTGTTGTAACTGTGCTTCTACACGGGTATTGCCTTGGCGGATCGGAATCATGAATTGTTTTTGAAAAGCACTCTCAGTTCCCAGTAAGTCCGGTTGGATGAAACGGAATTGTGCCCACAGATCTTTCAGTGAATTTTCGATAGGTGTGCCCGTAAGTACAAGCCGATACTTGCTTTCCAGTTGGAGTGCAGAACGGAAGGTGAGCGATTCGCTGTTCTTAATATTTTGGCTCTCATCGAGTACGATATATTCGAATTTGTAAGAAGAAAGCAGGTCGATGTTGTTGCGCATCATGCCATACGTTGTGAATATCAACTGGAAACGTCCGAAGAACTTCCCGGGATGATTGGGGGGCACGACGATGCTACTGTTATATTCAATCATTGAAAGCGTTGTAAAGCGTTTCGCTTCCCGTCGCCAGTTGTGCAACAGCGACGTAGGAACGACGATGAGAGTGGCTGCTTTCCTTGAGGCGGGCGATTTATATATATGTTGTAACAACGTAAGTGTCTGGAGGGTTTTCCCCAGTCCCATATCGTCTGCCAGACATCCGCCGAATCCTAGTTTATGCAGATGCATCATCCATGAGAATCCTTTCTGCTGGTAAGGACGTAATGTTGCTTTTAGTGCTTTAGGGACGGAAACATTCTTAATCTGATTTTTGCCAGAGAACTTTTTAAGTCCTGTTCCTCCCAAGGCAGCTTGCGCGGCGCCTATAAATGTATGCTTCAATCGTATTCCCTGCTCTGTCTGAACTCCCATTTCCAACAAGTTCGCATACTTACTGAACCATTCCTCGGGTAAAAGGATCATGCGCCCGTCCGGCAGCAGATATTCTCTCTTTTCTTCGAGGATATGCTTGCGGAAGCGTGAGAAAGGAATGCGCAGGTTGCCGACAACAACGGTGATATGTAACTCAAACCAGTCTACTACTTCATCGTCACAACTCTGCTCGATATGTATCTCGTCCAGGCAGTAAGGAGTGTTTCCCATATGGCCGGTCAGTTGAAAGTCCGATTGTAACATCTCCCGATGCTTATTGATCCATTCAACAAGTGTTTTCTCAGAAGAACTGGCTGATAACCTGAAATGGATATCACCGATACGTTGCAGACCGGAGCTTTCTAAAAGCTGAATCGCTTTTTTTTCGGCGACAATATCCCGCCGGAAGAAGGATACCTCACCGGAGTCTTTCCGATAAATGATTTTCTTCATTGCTGCTCCGTTGTCTGATGTAAATAGCTGGTCTCTATAACGAAAACCAAGCTGCAACAACTGTTCGCTATGGGTGATGTCTTCAAGTGACAGTAATGCTTCGCAGGCACATCTTTCTTCAGGGATATCCCACCCTTCGGTTATGATTTCGTGATAGCGTGCAATCGGAATGACAATATTGTCGATATACTTTTCGAGTTGAGCGGCGCTTGCACTAATTGCCTTTTTCTTGGTAAAGGGTAAGAGCCGGACACTATCTATGTGTGGAAAGAAGTATAAATTCATCCCTAGCAATAGAGTAGCCGGTGAGGCAGTTAATGCGATAACGGGTTTTTGGTCGTCCAATGAAAATGGTTGCTTCTCATAATAACATTGCAGTTGATAGCGGAAAGTACTGCTGTCGACATGAAATGTAAAGCGGACTTCGGCGTCATGTGGATGTACGTGATAAGCATGGTGGGCGTACAACACTTTGCTTCCGGGCTGTTTCTGATAAAAAGATAACCCGTTTTCCCGTATGAGAGTAAGCATCTCGAGTAGTTTGCCTTCAATAAATGGCCGAATGTTATTCTTTACTTTCTCAGGATCTTGAGATAACTTATGCAGGAAGCGTGATACTATCTTTTCGCGGGAATAGGCTCCCATTAAATATTTCTCTGTATAGTGAGAAGCGATGTCGATGGCTTGTCTTTCTGCTTCATTCATTTGTTCAATAGCTTCGGGAGAAGCGTGAAAAGCCTGTTCAATCAACTGCAACGTGCCATCTTCCAGTCGCTCTGCTATGTAAGGGATCAGTAGTATACCAAACACAGGATGCTCTGTATAAACGATGATGACTTGTCCGTTAGTTGTTTTCTCTCTCATTCTCTTTGGGCTTTAACTGACAAAGATACGGGAAAATCCTTAATTTTGCAGCATGATAGAAGAAAACAAACGAGTATTGTTAGGAATGAGTGGCGGTACGGATAGTTCCGTTGCCGCTATGAGACTGCTGGAGGCCGGATATGAGGTGATCGGGGTGACTTTTCGTTTTTATGAATTAAATGGCTCGACCGAATATCTGGAAGATGCCCGTAGTTTGGCGGAGCATTTGGGAATCCGTCATATAACGTACGATGCCCGTGAAGTATTCAATAAGCAGATCATTGAGTATTTCGTGCAGGAATATATGGCGGGGCGTACACCGGTTCCCTGTACCTTATGCAATAATTATTTGAAATGGCCGTTGTTAGCGGAACTTGCCGATGAAATGGGCATATTCTATATTGCCACAGGGCATTACGTTCGGAAAGTTAAGTTGGAAGATACCTATTATATCACATCTGCGGCTGATTCGGACAAGGATCAGACGTTCTTTTTATGGGGATTGAAACAAGATATTCTCCGTAGAATGTTATTGCCAATGGGAGATATCACGAAAGTGGAAGCCCGTGCATTGGCTGCTGAACGTGGCTTCCGGAAAGTTGCTACTAAAAAGGACAGCTTAGGGGTTTGTTTCTGTCCAATGGATTATCGGAGTTTTTTAAAAAACTGGTTGGATAAAAATGATCAGCTTTTTACCGCACATGGTCAGAAATGGTCAGAAATAGTCAGACGAGGGCGGTTTGTCGATGAAACGGGGCATTTTATTGCTTGGCATGAAGGATATCCTTTTTATACCATCGGACAGAGACGCGGGCTAGGGATACATCTGAATCGCCCTGTTTTTGTGAAAGATATATTTCCGGAAAAGAATGAGATAGTACTTGCCCCTCTTCAATCTCTAGAGAAAACAGAAATGTGGCTGGATAATTGGAACTTGATAAACGAAAACCGTGTACTCGGTTGTTCTGATATAATCGTGAAGATACGGTACCGCAAACAGGAGAATCACGGTACGGTAACTGTTACTCCGGAACACTTATTGCATATACAGCTTCATGAACCGTTGACTGCTATTGCTCCGGGACAAGCTGCCGCATTCTATAAAGATGATTTGCTGCTGGGGGGAGGGATTATAGTAAAAGCCCGATAACTATCCGACAGCCGGAATAACTTGTGCGAACCCAAGTCTCATCCATGCTGAGACCCGGATTCCGTCTACACGACACCCGGGTCTCAGGCAAGTAATCTTTGCAAAAAAGAAAACCTGTAATAACTATATGATAAGTTTCTCTATATTTGAGGGCTGGAATTCAACGCCAGCATTGTCTCTATGTATTCACGTGTATTGCTGAGTCTGGGGACTTTGTGCTGTCCTCCCAACTTCCCTCTCTGTGCCAGCCAGTCATGGAATAGTCCCGGTCGGGCAACGATTACTTCCAAGGGTTGCAATGCAATATCTTTCCAACGTTTTGCTTCATAGTCGGAGTTTACTTCCTTTAATGTTGCATCCAGTATTGCTGCGAACTTCTCAACGGAATCCGGCATTTTAGCGAACTCTATTAACCATTGGTGGCGGCATTTGGCATGTTCGTCCATAAACACCGGTGCGGCAGAATATTCACTCACTTGCGCACCTGTTTCCGAACAAGCCTTTGCCAGTCCTTTTTCTGCATTATCTACGATTAGTTCCTCGCCAAAAGCATTGATGAAATGTTTGGTTCGTCCGGTAATGACAAATTTATAAGGGTTCTTGCCGGTAAATTTCACTGTATCCCCAATCATATACCTCCACAAACCGCAAGAGGTCGAAATGACCATTGCGTAATTCTTGTTAAGCTCCACTTCCTCAAGGCAATAGGCACGTGGATTCTCTTTGTCAACTTCTTCCAACGGAACAAATTCGTAGAAGATTCCGTAGTCGATCATCAGCAACATTGCAGGATCTGAAAGATCGTTCTGTGTGCCGAAATAACCCTCGGAAGCATTGTAGGTCTCTACATAGTGCATCTTCGGTGAATGAATCACTTGCTTGTATTGCTCACGGTAAGGAGTAAATGCAACTCCTCCGTGGAAGAAAACTTCCAGATTCGGCCATACTTCTTCCAACGTCTGTTTGCCTGTTTTTTCAAGGATCCGTTTGATAAGCACCAACATCCACGACGGTACGCCGGATAAACTTGTGACGTTGACCGGAATAGTACTGTTGGCTATCGCCTCTATCTTGGTTTCCCATTCGCTCATTAGTGCGATTTTCTTGCTGGGCACACGGACAAAATTGATAAGCGGATTGACATTTTGAATCAAAATAGCAGATAAATCTCCTACCAGGCTATGATTAGAATTGAGATTCGGACTATGGCTTCCCCCTAGGATCAATCCTTTTCCTGAAAAGAAATGGCTGTCCGGGTTGATGCGGAAGTAAAGTGCGGCAGCGTCTTTTCCTCCTCTGTAATGAATGTCTTGCAGTGCTTCCTTACTGACAGGGAGGAATTTACTTTTATCATTTGTCGTTCCGGAAGATTTGGCGAACCAACGTATTTCCGACGGCCAAAGCAGATTCTGTTCTCCTGCCCGCAAACGTTCTACATACGGCTTGATTTCCTCATAAGTCTGGATTGGAACACGTTTTCTGAAGTCTTCATAGCTGCGGATCGAGGAATAGTCGTACTTTTTCCCCCATTCTGTCTGAGCAGCCTGATGTACTAAGCGGTTTAGTACACTATGCTGTATCTCACTAGCCTGAGTAGCATATAGGTCTATCTGTTTTAAACGGGAATCAAAAGTCTTACTAATAATTTTTGTAATATTCATTTCTGCTTTAACATAATAATGTTTAGTCGTGCAAAAGTAACTTATTTATCTTTTTTTTCTATCTTTACGACGGAAATAATCGTTAAAAATTGACGGCTTTCATATAATCTCCGAGTTTTAGACTAAAAAATGCGACAATGAGAATCGGAATCTTAACATCAGGGGGAGATTGCCCCGGTATAAATGCCACTATTCGTGGCGTGTGCAAAACTGCCATTAACTACTACGGTATGGAAGTGGTAGGTATTCATAGCGGCTTTCAGGGGTTGCTCACAAAAGATGTAGAATCCTTTACAGATAAATCTTTATCGGGTTTGCTGAATCTTGGTGGAACGATGTTGGGGACTTCCCGCGAGAAGCCTTTTAAAAAAGGAGGTGTTATTTCGGATGTCGATAAACCTGCACTGATCCTTCAGAATATTCGGGAAATGGGATTGGATTGTGTTGTCTGTATCGGCGGAAACGGAACGCAAAAGACGGCTGCCAAATTTGCTGCCATGGGTGTAAATATCGTTTCGGTTCCTAAAACCATTGACAACGATATCTGGGGGACGGATATCTCTTTTGGTTTCGACTCGGCTGTAAGTATTGCTACAGATGCTATCGACCGGTTGCATTCTACCGCAAGTTCTCATAAAAGGGTGATGGTGATTGAGGTCATGGGACATAAAGCGGGTTGGATTGCTTTGTATTCCGGTATGGCAGGAGGGGGAGATGTTATTCTTGTGCCTGAAATCCCTTATAGCATTAAAAACATAGGAAACACTATTCTGGAAAGATTGAAAAAGGGGAAACCATACTCTATTGTAGTAGTAGCTGAAGGCATTCGGACGGACGGCCGTAAACGTGCTGCGGAATACATTGCACAGGAAATAGAGTATGAGACGGGTATTGAAACCCGTGAAACCGTATTAGGGTATATTCAACGTGGTGGTTCGCCTACTCCTTATGACCGTAATCTCTCTACCCGAATGGGCGGACACGCGACGGAACTGATTGCCAACGGGGAATTCGGGCGTATGGTTGCACTAAAAGGAGATACTATCGCTTCTATCCCTTTGGAAGAAGTGGCTGGGAAACTAAAGTTGGTTAGTGAGGATCACGATCTGGTGATTCAGGGACGTCGCATGGGGATTTGCTTTGGATAGATTCCACGATCGGTTCTGCCGTAATCTCATTGTCGAACTCATTTTCTTCCAATATATTGTCATTCAGCAATTCGATATCAGAGTCTGCATCCATTTCGGGTTCAGGTTCGGCTGCCATTGCTGATTGCTGCATTTTGGTTTCGTTGACGGTTGCCATGAAAGTCGGGTCCTTTACTTTCTTTATAGCCATTTGGGCGGCATTCTGTTGGGATTCTTTCTTGGAATATCCGGTTCCGGTTCCGGCAGGAAGTCCTTCAATGCGTACTTCTGTCTGGAAAACAGGATTGCTGTCCTGATCAAGGAATTGCTCAATCAGTTCAAAAGAAACCTCCAGTTTGCTCTTTTGGCTCCATTCGATCAGTTTTGATTTGAAGTTTACTTCTTTACGGGAGATTTTATCCAGATCGATATAACGATTAATGATTCGCTGCTCCATAAACTGTTTGCAGCGTTCATATCCCTGGTCCAGGTAGATCGCTCCGATAAATGCCTCGAAAGCATTCCCGTACATATAGCTGTTGTGGGAAGAAGAACGGGTTGAATATTTAATAAGTTTGTCCAGTCCGATCTCTACGGCAAGTTTGTTTAAAGTCTCCCGTTGTACAATCTTGGAACGTGTGTTTGTCAGGAAACCTTCCCGCTTCCCTTCAAAACGTTTGTAGACGATATCGCCTACGATAGCGTCGAGAATGGCATCACCTAAAAATTCCAGACGCTCATTGTTTAACGGACGCCCCTTGTCCGAACGGACAGATGAGGATTTATGTAAGAGAGCCTGCTCATAGAGCTGGATGTTACGCGGGTAGAAACCGAGTATCCGGTAAAAACAAAGATAAGACTCTCTATCCCTGTGGAACAAGAGCCTTATCTTATCTATTTGGTTTCGTAACACGATTTTACTCAGCGTATTTTTTGAAGATAACGCACGCATTATGACCGCCGAATCCGAATGTGTTGGACAAGGCAACATTAACTTCGCGTTTCTGTGC
>ULLW01009271.1_pt1 | contig 14078 bp, 10 predicted proteins | sample 1951511 | NCBI WGS metagenome assembly ULLW01 (sample SAMEA4835536, study PRJEB28245) | human gut metagenome | biome: gut microbiome; material: fecal sample | place: Denmark | collected 2008
TCTCCATGTTCTGTCAGATAAGCTTCTCCTGAAAGAGAGAAAGCCTTTCCCTGTCCATATTCCGTAAGAATATTACATACCCTGTTAAAATCCTCCGGAGAAAGTGATGACTGGTGAAGTACCAGTTTGTAAAGCTCATCGGCCGGATCTTTGTACAGGGTGTTTGTACCGGTAAAATAGCCGTTCAGTCCATGGGCGGCCGCAATCACATCGTCCAGTGTGTCGAACTCATAGAGACGGATAAGATTTACATCAGGAACCTGAGTATCGTCATTTTCCTTTACTCCGGTATTCTGAGCAGATTTGCCATCTTTTGTCTGAGTACTCTTCATCTTTGCTTCGTAAAGCTTCTGGAAGATATCAATAATATTGTCTGCACCGTCAAGCTGAAGAGTATCTGTCTTATCATTCCCTCTGAATGGAGCAAATTTGGAGAAACGGGTATCCAGTTCTTCAGGATCCTCTACTTTGGTAATGATCAGGATGATGCTCTCGGTACTCACCGGGATGGCCTCGATCATTAATGGAATATTATCTGCCTCAAAACCAAACTGTATCTGTGCCTGCTGCATCATATCGCGGAAAAGTTTCTTGGCTTTCTCAGTGCCGTAAGCCAGTTCACTGATACGGATCTGATGGTTCTCCAGGTCTTCTCTTGTCAGTGTGCAGCGTATCTGGTTGTCGTTGATCTTTTCTATCTTCATGTTGTCACATCCTATTCTGAATAACATTGAATTATCTGGCAGCTTCATAATTGCCTGTGAAAATCCATTAAAAGTGTTTCTGATAATGAAAATTTAACTTTTGAAAGCTGCGGACAATTACGGATAAATTAAAAGTTACTATTGTTTTTTTGAACAGCAATTTTAAAGGATTGCCATAGATGCGCTGTCTTTGGAAAATTGCTGCAAGTAACTTCAAAAATTCTATTGTCTGACTGTGAATTTATAAAATTTTATACACTATATTATATAACACAGAACTGCAAAATGTAAAGATAAGTAATCAACCAAAATATTAAATTTTTAGAAACAAAACAGAAAAAAATACATAAATGAAGAAAAACACTTGCATCTGTTTACCAGATGGATATAATGAAAACAGAAGAAGCAGTAAACCTGCGGTTCACATAAGCGAAGATCTGAAACATTAACCAAAGTGATCTTTTATTTCTAAACTTCATTGCCGTTTTTCATGCAGCGTTCCTGCTGTGGCAATGTACAGGTAAAATTTCCATGATGATAAGAAGTTGAAACGTTACTGTTCACTCCGTTCACAGTAACGATAAAACAGGTGCAGGGATATTGTTTTTTCAACAGCCGATAAGGTGCTTTCTAAAAAATCTTATGAAAGAAGGGAGGTAAGCTTACGGAAAATATATCACGGGCAACCAAAAAGAGCATGCGTAAACCACTGGAAAAAGAATTGAAGGGTTATCGTGAACAGGGAATTTCTCTGTATCTGAATGGTATACTCAGTAATCCGAAAACAATTGCAAAAGCCTGTCAGATTGCAGAAGGTGGTGGATACATGCGTGATTACGTTGAAGATGAAAAAGGACGGATCGCTCGTGTGGATTTTGATTTCGTCAAAGAAAAATAACAAAAGAGAAAGCTGCCCGAACAGATTCTGAATCAGTCCCCCCGATGTTCATAATGCCTTCGGGCAGCATAAGAATATAATTACGCATATCTTAAAAATTTGTGAAAAATACGATTTTGCAATACAATTGTAATATTTTATGGTATACTTAAGCCAGTATCATCAAGTTACCGATACAGTTGATAATACTGGTACATCATACTCAAAATAACTATATGAAATACCTTTCTGTGAGCTGATGTATCAATAGCGATCGTGTTACTGTCTGCTTTGTTTCCGGTAACACAATATTTACTGAAAGGAAAAATACTATGAATAAAAAGTATAAACCAGTTATCGCAGTTGCCGTTTTGGTCATTCTTGTTGCGATTCTTGGAATTGTCACTCATGTAGTAATGAAGTACATACCATCTTCTGAGAAAATGGATCTGAATGAATATTATGGAGAAATGGCAGATGGGGAGATTGCCCTGGTCATTGGAACTGAGAAACTGGAAGAACGTGGTCTGGTGGACGGAGACAGAGTCTATTTACCACTGGATGTGGTGAATACTTATCTGAACCAGAGATATTACTGGGATTCTGCCAATCAGCAGATACTTTATGCAACACCTTCGGAGCTGACTTCTGCGAGTGCATCATCTGAGGCAGGAGATAAGGTATGGGTGAAAGATGACAAAGTGTATCTGAATCTTACTTATGTGCAGGAATTTACAGATCTTGATGCATACATCACAAAAGATCCATACAGGATTGCCATACAGTATAAATTCAAAAATGTAAAAACAGTCACAGTTAAGAAGAATACAAGCATACGTTACCGCGGTGGAATCAAATCGGCTATTCTTACTTCTGTAAAGAAAGGTACAAAGCTTCGTCTTATTGAAGAAATGGAGAACTGGGATCAGGTAGCTACGGATGACGGATATATCGGTTATATAGATAAGAAGAAAGTGGCAGAAGCAGAGAAGACAAAATTTGAACGAAGCTTTAAGAGGGAACAGTATTCCTATCTTACTATGGACAGCAAGGTCAATATGGTATGGCATCAGGTGACTTCCACAGATGCCAATGCTTATTTTGCGGATGCGACAGCAAATATGACAGGTGTGAATGTGATCTCGCCTACCTGGTTCTATCTGACAGATACTTCAGGAAACATTGCAAGCATCGCAAGTGCAGATTATGTATCACAGGCTCATGAAAAGGGGCTTCAGGTATGGGGTCTGATCGACAACTTTACACAGGAAGTAAGTACAACGGAAACACTTTCCAGCACTGCGGCGAGACAGAATATTATCAGTCAGCTGATCCAGGCAGCCCAAGATGTGGGAATGGATGGCATTAATGTGGATTTTGAATCTCTCAGCGAGGATGTGGGAACTCATTTTCTGGAATTTCTGAGAGAACTTTCCATAGAGTGTCATAAGAATAATCTGGTTCTTTCAGTGGATAATCCGGTTCCTGAGGATTTTACAAGCCATTATGACCGGGCTGAGCAGGGAAGGGTTGTAGATTATGTGATCATCATGGGATATGACGAGCATTATGTAGGATCTGAAGCCGGTTCTGTGGCATCTCTTCCATGGGTGGAACAGGGAATCCAAGATACACTGGATGAGGTTCCGGCTAAACGTGTGATCAATGCCATTCCGTTTTATACCAGACTGTGGAGGACCACAGGGGGAAATGTGACCAGTGAAGCGATCGGCATGGATCAGGCACAGCAGACAATTGCCGAGAATAATGTGGAAACCTACTGGGATAAGACCACTTCCCAGAATTATGGAAAATATGATATAGATAATTCTACCTATCAGATCTGGCTTGAGGATGCTCAGTCAGTTGCAGAGAAAGTGAAGCTGGTATCCAAATATGACCTTGCAGGAGTTTCTGCATGGAAGCTTGGATTTGAAAACAACGGAATCTGGCAGGTAATCTCGGACAATCTGAATAATTAAAAGTTCTGCATCAGCAGGCTATAAAAACATCTTCTGAAACATATATTAATATAGAATTTTATGAAATACTGATTGCATTATTTTATGGAATTGCTATAGCCAGTCTACAGGAACAGTGAATTTTCCCGTAGACTGTAAAAGATGTCTCAGGAGGTGTTTTTAGTTTGAAAAAATATGGACTGGAATTAATGTTAGGGTGTCTGCTTCTTGTCAGTTTTCTCATTCTGTCAAAACAGGCAGCTGAAGTTTCAGAGACTATGAGTTCAACAGAAAATTCAAAAACCATTCTGGTAGATGCAGGACATGGTGGAGCGGATCCGGGAATGATCGGAGTGAACGGACTGGAAGAAAAGGGGATAAATCTTCAGATTGCCGTAAAATTAAAGGATTCTCTGGAAAAACAAGGATTTTCTGTAATCATGACAAGGGAAGAAGATAAGGGCCTTTATGAGGAGGACAGCAGAAATCAGAAAGCACAGGATATGCAGTGCAGGATTGCTATGATAAAGAAATACAGACCTGTGCTGTGCATAAGTGTTCATCAGAACAGCTATCAGGATTCGTCTGTATGCGGTCCCCAGGTGTTTTATTATGAAGATTCTGTCCGGGGAAAGAATCTGGCAGAGTTTATCCAGGAAGAACTGAATCTGGGACTGAAAGTAAAACGCCCTCGTGTGGCAAAAGGTAATAAAACCTATTATCTGTTAAAAAGAAGTGAAAGTGTTTTGAATATTGTAGAGTGTGGTTTTCTTACAAATCCGGAAGAGGCCGGACTTCTCTGCAAAGAAGAATATCAGAATAAAATAGTGGAAGCTATAGTGAAAGGGATTGAACAATATCTGAAGCAACAAAAAATTTAAAATGTTTAATTTATGTGAACTTGCTTTTAATAAGTAGGGATTTTTGCTATACTGATACTTGTTTGATAAAATCCCCCGGAGGTAGGAGTATCTGCATGGCGGGGAAATGTACAGGGAGAAATTATGCTTGGAATTATTTATCTGCTTCTGGCAGGAATGCTGGGCTGTGAAGCATCGAAAATGCTGACAGGAGAGGGAAGGAGTGTGTCAGGTATTAATCGTATCTGGCTCATGCTTCCGGCTTCTTTTGGAGTCGGAACACTTTTACTGACCTGGATGGTATATATTATTTCCTGGTTTTTCAGTGTTGTGGGAAAAGCTGAAAATCCACTTTTGTATGGAAATATTATCGGGATGACAGGTGCAGCAGTTATTATGATACTGCTCAGCGTACAGAAATACAGAAAACAGGGAAGTTACAGGATATGGAATATTGATAAAACACAGGATAAGCGCAGATTAAAAAAGGAAATATTACTCTTTGGTCTGCTGACTGTATTTATTACATATATGATGTTTTATGTATTCTATATAAAAGACGGAATCCTGTATTCCGGCCTGACTGTGTATGGAGATTATGCACCACATACGGCGATGATGCGTTCTTTTTCTGCAGGAAATAATTTTCCCACACAGTATCCTCATTATGGAGGTGCAGATGTAAAGTATCATTTTATGTTTCAGTTCCTCGCAGGAAATCTGGAATATCTTGGAATGCGTATAGACTTTGCCTATAATATCGTAAGTACCTTGTCGCTTGTGGGATTTCTTATGCTGTTATATCAGCTTGCACTTAGGATCACAGGCAAAATGTGCTGCGGTGTACTGGCATTGTTTCTGTTCTTTTTCAGAAGCGGAATGGCTTTTTTCAGATTTGTATGGGAGCATATCCAGGCAGGGAATCTTGTGGAAACCCTGGAAGAAAATACTTCCTTTATCGGATATACTGTCAATGAGAACTGGGGATTGTGGAACTTTAATGTTTATCTTAATCAGAGGCATCTGGCATTTGGACTTCTGATGGTGACTTTGGCGCTATATCTGTTTATGGACTGGCTGGAAGCCGGGACGGCACATGAAGAGAAGGGAATACTCTGGATAAAAAACAGAATCTTTTCGAAGGAAGGATGGAAAAGCAGAAATCTGGATCAGGCACTGCTTATGGGAATGTTTCTGGGTCTGTGTGCGTTCTGGAATGGGGCAGTAGTGATCGGTGGTCTGCTGATCTTGTGTGGCTTTGCGATTTTCTCGGATGGAAAAGTGGATTACGCTGTCATGGCGGGGGTATCCATCTTCTTTTCCTGGCTTCAGTCAAAGATTTTTATTGTTGGAAGTGCTATGAGTCCTCAGATTTATCTGGGATTTCTGGCAGAGGATAAGACTGTCCCGGGAGTTGTGAAATATCTGTTCTGGATGAGCGGAGTTTTTTTCCTTGGGCTGGTACTAATGGTATGGTTTATGAGAAGACGGGAGAGAGCAATCCTTGTGAGTTTCCTGTTTCCGGTGATTTTTGCTTTTGTGCTTCTGATGACACCGGATATTAATGTAAACCATAAATATATCATGATATCATATGCGTTTCTGACGATTTTCTGGGCATGGGCAGTATGCAGTCTTTGGAATGGGAGAAATGGGCAGTCCGGGATACAGAAAACTATGGGAAAGATACTGGCAATAGTATTGGTGATATCTCTGAGTGTGACCGGGATTTATGACTTTGTGGTGATCATAAAGGGAAATGGTCCGGGCAGACGTGTGACTGTAAATATGAACAGCGAGCTGACCCAATGGCTGGAGGAGAATCTGGAGAAAAACGATCTTTTACTTACTCCTGAGTACAGCATGAATGAAGTGACGATGTCCGGAGCTATGCTTTACTGTGGATGGCCATATTACGCATGGTCTGCAGGCTATGATACGAATTACAGGGCTGCACAGGCTGTAACGATATACACCACATCTGACAGTGAAACATTGAAAAAAACAGTACAACAGGAAAAAATAACATATATCCTGTTTGAAGAAGGTTCGGAATTTGAACAGCAGGAATGTCGTGAGGAGACAATTGCTGCAGCATATGAAAAGGTTTATGAGACTCATGATGGACGGATACGGATCTATAAAACAACAGAATAATCCTCAAATGCATTATTACGGGGATTATTCCGGATTTATGATTATGAGCCGGGTGATCACAGATTTACAGAGATAAGAGAGAATGTGTAAGATTATAGTAACCACAATAATTTTATAAATGATTAAGGAGGACGTACGGATGAAGAAATGGGCACCGAGAGTGCTTCTTGCAGCAGCTCTTGCAGGGCTGTCTGCATTTCTGTTAAAGGGAGATGTATGGACATTCTGGACCTGGTGGCTGTTGGCATTTCTGATGGGAATGGTTGCCATGCCTGTGACAGGGAGACTGTTTGCCGGATTTGAGGACAAAGGCTGGATGTTTTCAAAAGTGCTGGCGATTACTGTGACAGGTTTTCTTACGTGGTTTCTGGTAACTGCGAAGATACTGCCATTTACTGCAGCGACATGTATCGGTGTGTCTGTTGTATGTGCTGTTGGCTGTGGGGTTTTATATCATTTTCAGGGAAAAAATGGAATTGACTGCTTTCCGTTCGGAAAGGTAAATCTGATTTACGGAGAGGAAATTCTGTTCTTTATATTTTTCCTGATGTGGACTTATTTTGCAGGATTCCGTCCGCAGGCATACGGAACTGAGAAATTTATGGATTATGGTTTCATGGAAGCCATGATGAGAAGTACGACACTTCCTGCAAGAGATCTGTGGTATTCAGAAGGTACGATCAATTATTATTATGGTGGACAGTATTTTGCAGTATTTCTGACGAAGCTGACTGGCAGTAAAGTAGAACTCACTTACAATCTGATGCGTACTTTTGTGGCTGCATTTGCGTTTGTGCTTCCGTTTTCACTGGTTCGTCAGATGTCTGTGGACAGGCTTAAAGGAAGCCTGACAGGAAAGAAACATTGTTTGCCGGCAGTGGCCGGAATCATAGCAGGACTTTCTGTATCAATTGCGGGAAATATGCATTATGTGGTTTACAGTAAGATCATTCCATGGCTCCAGAAGCTGCAGGGAAAAGAAGCGGACAGCTACTGGTTCCCGGATGCGACCCGTTATATTGGATACAATCCGGATGTGCCGGACAAGACGATCCATGAATTTCCATGTTATTCCTTTGTGCTGGGAGATCTCCATGCCCATGTGGTAAATGTAATGTTTGTGCTGTTTCTGGTGGGATTTCTTTATGCGTGGATGCGAAGTGTGCGGATGAGAGAAGCAGTGATCATGAAACCTGGACGAAAAGAGTTCTGGAAAAAACAGCTGTTGATTCCGCATATCCTGCTGGCTGCAGTGATGATCGGTATGTTCCGGTTTACGAATTTCTGGGATTTTATTATTTATTTCGTGGTGACCGGTGGAGTGGTGCTGTTTACCAATATCGTTCAGTTTGATGGTAAAGTGAAGAGGATTCTGGCAGTGACTGCGGTTCAGGCAGTGGAGATCATTGTGATCTCATACGTTGTTTCTCTGCCGTTTACTTTGCAGTTTGACAGCATGTTTAAAGGTGTGGGAATTGCGCAGAATCATTCTATGATCCATCAGCTGCTGATTTTGTGGGGACTGCCTGTGGTTCTGACAGTTCTGCTGATCATCTGTATCATCTGGGAGAAGCTTCGTGGTGGTGCGAACAGAAGTCCATATAAACTGATGAAAGCAATCTCTGTGCCGGATCTGTTTGCGATTGTCATGGGACTCTGTGCAATCGGGCTGATCGTGATTCCGGAGTTGGTTTATGTAAGAGATATTTACGAAAATGGAAACGCCAGGGCGAATACTATGTTTAAGCTGACTTATCAGGCGTATATGCTGTTTGGGATGACCATGGGATATGGTATTTTCCGTATGCTGGTGGCTACACGTAAGAAAGTGTTTAAGGTTGTGTCAGTGATCGGCCTGGTATTGCTTTGCTGGACCTTTGGTTATTTTGGAAACAGTGTGTATGCGTGGTTTGGAAAGGTATGGGAGCCTTCTGAATATAAAGGATTGAATGCGACATCTTTCCTGTCAAATGATTTCACAGAGGATGTGGCTGGTATTAAATGGCTGAAGAAGAATGTGAAAGGGTCACCGGTTGTGCTTGAGGCGAACGGGGACAGCTATAGTGGTTATGAGCGTGTTTCTGCTATGACAGGGCTTCCGACTGTGCTGGGATGGTATGTGCATGAGTGGCTGTGGAGAGATGATACTGCGGACTTGAATGAGAAGAGCGCGGATATTGAGAGTATTTATACTTCTTCGGATGAGGAGTATGTGAAGGAGCTGCTGGAAGAGTATGATGTTTCTTATATTTTTGTCGGATCGAAGGAGAGGGAGAAATATGGGGGGACATTGAATGAGGATGTGCTGAAGTCACTTGGAGAAGTGGTGTTCCAGGATGAGGTGTATAGTACTTATATTCTTAAGGTTAATAAGTAAGGGAGTGAAAAATGGCGGCAGTTTTGCCGTCATTTTTTGCGTTTTTGTAAAGAATATTGCGGGTAATCTTTGATGATCAAAAGGGACGCGTAAAAAAATATTTCATTTCCTGTGCGGTTTCGGGCACTAAGATATTCTAAGCCGCTAAAAATCTGCTAAAAGCATGAGAAATCAGAGCCAAACTCGCCTGCGGCTCAGACAGTGTCTCTGATTTCTCATAACGCAGATTTTTGCCGGCTAAGAATATCTAAGTACCCTGCAAATGCACAGGAAATGAAATATTTTTTTACGCTGGTTATTGGTTGGAATGGTTTTGGGGAAATAATTATCAGGTGGAAAAGAGGGAAAAAGTAAAATTTACAGATATGGATTACGATTGTATTATGATAATGTATGTACAATATATATAAGAAAAATATGTTGCTACAGTGGAAAAATGAAAAGATGACACTGTATAAGTAGTAGGAGAAAATGAGGATTGTGAATATTCATATGACAGGAAAGGAGAATTTTAAAATGAGGAATCGAATAATTCAGGTTAGACATTATAGCAGGAAAATGATGATTATGATGTTGACAGGAGCAATTTGTTTCAGTTCGTGTTTTTGTGAAACTGCTTTTGCGAAAACCAGCAAAGTAAGGGTTTACGATGTGGAAAAAGGAAACACAAGCTTCACATCTTTTACATATTCGGATAATAAAAATGATGAGTCACTGGCTCCGTCGGAGGGAGCAGAAGCGATTTCATCTGCTTCTCAGAAGGTGGTTATTTTCCATCAGGCAGATGGGTCTACGATAATAAGAAAAGCAGACAGTAATGGAAAAGTGACACTTCCTGCAATAAAGAACGAAACCGGATATACTTTTCTTGGATGGAGCACGAAGCCGGATCAGACTCAGAATCCGCAGTATCAGGCGGGACAGGTGATACAGGTAAGGAAGAAAACCCATTTATATGCAGTTATGTATAACTGGCAACAGGAGCCGGATATTCAGGTCAATAATCTGGCAGCTCAGCTGTCGGAGTATTCCGGAATTATTTTTGTGGGAGATTCCAGAACGTATTTTATGCAGAAAACTCTTCTTCGGGAATATGGAAAGGATGCAGTTGCAAAAGTATCATTTGTGTGTAAGACAGGGGAGGGACTGAGCTGGTTTGAAACAGCAGGAGAGAGAGTAATGAGAAGTGAAATTGCCCGTCTGCAGTCAGATTCAGATAAGCCCGTAGCAGTTATTTTTAATCTTGGTGTGAATGATCTTTCGAGTCATAATTCCGGAAATGGGGTTGATTATAAAGGCGAGGCAAATGCATATCTTGCGTGTATGAACACTCTTGCAGAGGAACTTGAAAGTGACTGCAGATTGTTTTATATGTCTGTGAATCCGGTAAATACAGCAATGAAACCAACTCGAAAAGAAGCGCAGTTACGTTACTTTAATGACAGATTGCAGAATGGGTTAAATCATAGATTTCAATGGATAGATACCTATAAATATCTGATGAAGAATGGTTACAGTACATACAATGAGTTTAAGGGAAATATAGATGACGGCGTTCACTATTCTACATGTACCTATAAAAGAATCTATAAATATTGTATGAATGCGATCAGATAATGCTTTTTGATTTATACACAAATTATAATCTTGTTTCAGGTAAGCAGTATAAGCAGAAGTTAAGGCCACAGAACTCACAAAAGAAAGGGTATATGTATTGCTTGATAAATTAAGAGATTGATGTACGAGCTGACAGGAGAAATATTTTCTGTCAGCTTGTTATTTGTTTGGTTGGATAATGGAGAATATCTGTTTGCCAAAGAAGAAACATTTGACGAATTTTTGTCTCTGTTGTATCATGAACATACAAAACGAAAATAAAGTAAGAGGAATATTGTTATATAAAATACAGAACAGATAAGAAAGCAGGAATAAAATGAAAGCAGAAGTTGTATCCATGACAGCGGATAATCTTGATATGGAGGCTATCCGGCGTGGTGGAGATATTTTGAAGCAGGGTGGTCTGGTTGCATTTCCTACGGAGACTGTGTATGGTCTTGGAGGGGATGCGTTGAATCCGCAGGCTTCTATGAAAATTTATGCGGCGAAGGGCAGACCTTCGGATAATCCGCTGATCGTGCATATTGCAGAGTTTGATAAGCTGGCTCCGATTGTAGCGGAGGTTCCGGAGAAGGCGAAGATCCTGGCAGAGAAGTACTGGCCGGGTCCGCTGACTATGATTCTTCCGAAGTCGGATCTTGTGCCACAGGAAACTACGGGTGGTCTGGACAGTGTGGCGGTTCGGTTTCCGAGCGACAGGATTGCACAGGAGCTGATCAAGGCTGCCGGCGGCTATGTGGCTGCGCCCAGTGCCAATACTTCGGGAAGACCGAGTCCGACCACTGCACAGCATGTAGAGGAGGATCTTGGCGAGGCGATTGAGATGATTATTGACGGAGGTCAGGTGGGAATCGGTCTTGAGTCTACGATCGTTGATTTTACTGAGGATGTGCCGGTGGTTTTGCGTCCGGGTTATATTTCTCTGGAGATGCTTCAGGAGACTCTGGGGGATGTAAGGATGGACAAGGGGCTGATTGCGGCTGACAGCAAGGTCCGTCCGAAAGCACCGGGTATGAAATATCGCCATTATGCACCGAAGGCAGATCTGGCAATTGTTGAGGGACCGGAGGAAGCTGTTGTGAAGAAGATCAATGAGCTGGCTGCGGAGGCGAAAGCACACGGCGAGCAGGTTGGAATCATTGCAACGGACGAGACAAAGGACAGATATCCCGAAGGTCTGGTAGTCAGCATCGGAAGTCGGAAAGAGGAGGAAACAATTGCCCATCATTTATATGAAGTGCTTCGTGATTTTGACCAGAGTGCGGTCAGGTCTATTTATTCAGAAGCGTTTTATACACCAAGAATGGGACAGGCCATTATGAACCGTCTGCTGAAGGCAGCAGGACATAAGATCATACAGGTGGTATGATATAATCAGGTAGTGAAGCGGATATATACCTGACTATATAATCTTATCAGCAGTAATGGCCAGATGGATAATGAAGATTCATTTAAATAGTCTGCTGAAGAGGTAAAGAAAATAAATTAATTTCAGGAGGAAGATTAATGATAGCTTTAGGATGTGATCATGGTGGATATGAACTGAAACAGGAGATCAAGAAGTATCTGGATGAAAAGGGAATCGAGTATAAAGATTATGGATGTGACAGTCTGGATTCCGTAGATTATCCGGTATATGCAAAGAAGGTTGCACATGCAATTCTTGACGGCGAATGTGAGAAGGGAATCCTGATCTGCGGAACAGGTATCGGAATTTCCATTACAGCAAACAAGTTTAAAGGAATCAGAGCTGCAGTCTGCACAGATTGTTTTACAGCAGAGGCTACAAGACTTCACAATGATGCCAATATCCTTGCACTTGGCGGAAGAGTGGTAGGACCTGGGCTGGCATTGAAGATTGTGGATACATTTTTGAATACACCGTTTTCCAACGATGAGAGACATATCAGAAGAATTAATCAGATAGAGACTGAATAAGCCATAAAATAAGAAAACTGATAAAACAGCCAGAGCCTGCATGATTATAGTAATTCTCTCACATGTATGATGAATGGGAATTGCTGTAGAGTAAAGTGTGAAGTTCTGGCTGTGTCAGTTATAAGCAGACAATGGTTACTGTTTGCTCCGTTCACAGTAACGGACAATGTGCTACTTTTATGAAGCAGATGAATGGTGAAGTATGTGAAGGGGAGGTGTGGAAAATGGATGTAAATCATAAACGCACAGATTATTTATCATGGGATGAATATTTTATGGGAGTTGCCATGATGTCAGGGATGCGTTCCAAGGATCCGAATTCTCAGGTAGGTGCCTGTATTGTGAGTGAGGATAATAAAATCCTGTCCATGGGTTATAATGGTTTTCCAAAGGGCTGTTCAGATGATGAATTTCCATGGGCAAGAGAGGGTGACAGTCTTCATACGAAATATTTTTATGTGACCCACAGTGAATTGAATGCGATTCTTAATTACAGGGGAGGAAGTCTGGAAGGTGCAAAGCTTTATGTTTCCCTTTTTCCATGTAATGAATGTGCCAAGGCAATTATTCAGGCAGGTATTAAGACAATTGTCTATGACTGCGATAAATATGCAGACACGCCGGCAGTGATCGCTTCCAAGAGAATGCTGGATGCAGCCGGGGTCCGTTATTATAAATATAACCGGACAGGACGTAAGATTACAATAGAAGTGTGACTTTGGTTACGTTACTGAGAACAGAGTGAATAGTAAACAGATTTTACTCTTGACACATCAATTTATTTCAAATAGAATATAACCAAATGCGAAATATATATAGCGATGAAGAGAATAGTACATAAGGAGCAATCCCAGAGAAGAGTCCCGGAGGAACAGCCGGTTGGCTGTGAAACAGTGGTGGAAGGATTCTGTGCGTGAATTATGGAACCGGCCTCGGAGCTCCGTACAATTGAAGTACGGCGTTTTTCCTGCGTTATCGGAAGAAGAGCGAGCAATGTGCAGGCATTTGGGCACAGTGCTAATTAGGGTGGTACCGCCGAAGCCTTTCGGTCCCTTGTGAGGGATGCTGGGCTTCTTTTTTTCGTTTTTTATAATATGACAGATTTTGCCGGATTATAAAAAAGCAGATTTTTGTACTATGAAGCAGATAAGGAAATTTATTTATAGAAGAAAAATAAGAAGAATATGCATTCCGCCGCGACTATATCCTGATGCACTGTCAGGATCAACACAATCACATAAAAAGGAGAAGTAATCATGGCAAACAACAAGAAACTGGTAGAAGCCATCACATCCATGGAAGACGATTTCGCCCAGTGGTATACCGACGTTGTAAAGAAAGCTGAACTCTGCGGTTATACCAGCGTTAAAGGCTGCATGGCAATTAAACCTGCAGGATATGCGATCTGGGAAAATATCCAGCACGAACTGGACAGAAGATTTAAAGAGACAGGCGTACAGAATGTGTACATGCCAATCTTTATTCCGGAATCTCTTCTTCAGAAAGAGAAAGATCATGTAGAAGGATTTGCACCTGAGGTTGCATGGGTAACTCATGGTGGTCTGGATCCGCTTCAGGAGCGTCTGT
>ULLW01004887.1_pt1 | contig 13524 bp, 11 predicted proteins | sample 1951511 | NCBI WGS metagenome assembly ULLW01 (sample SAMEA4835536, study PRJEB28245) | human gut metagenome | biome: gut microbiome; material: fecal sample | place: Denmark | collected 2008
TGTTTTTGTATTTGTCTATAATCTCCCTAAATTTTGGATGTTCTCGAAGGTATGCACATTGTGGATCAGTTTCTAATCCATTGAGAAGAACTGGTATCAACTCATGGGATTGTATAGCTTTGGTTTCGGGTGCCATCCTGTGATACAGAACGGAATCAGTTAATGACCAATGTGTAGTGAGCGCTTCAAGCATTTGTTCCAGTAAATGAAGCGTTGCATCTGCATTTTGCTTTTGTTCCAAAATCTGATAAGAAGCAATATATCGGTTGTATTCCCACATATCAAATACATCTACCATGGAACTTGATTTTTCGGCAATTTTACAAGCAGATTCTGTGTTTCCGGAAGCTAATTCAGCATCTATCAATTTCGTTAGGAGCATCTGAACTCTGGTAATTTCTTTGAATAATGCCTTTTCCAGTTCTAATGCAGCCAATTCTGCTTTTTGTTGTTGCATATAAATAGATACCTGAAGCATAAGTTTATCCGGCAATGTGCTAATCAGGTCAGTTTTATCTTGAATTGTATCAAGAACCTCTTGTGCAGCATCTGTTTTGCCCTTACGAATATAGCGGTTAACTCTCATATAGTTAGCACTATTTCGTATCTTTTCATCATTGCTCTCAGCCAGATGTAAATACCAGTCTGAAATCTTTGTATCAAGGCTATCGATGGGTAAAGTATCATCGGCTGTCTGCAAAAGTATGGAATCCAAAATAATCGTGATGTTGAGAAGAAGCAGTTCGTTGTGTGGGTATTCGTGTATCTTTGCTTCAGCAGCATCAAATGCAGAAAGAATATCATTCCTTGCTTGTTTGGCGAGCTCGTTGCAGAAAAATCCAATTTCCTGTTCAGACAGATCCTCACTAAAACAAAACAATGTATTCAAATCAATTTTCAAAAGTCTGGCTAATGGAGGAAGAAGGCCAATATCAGGGCTTGTGATACCTTTCTCCCATTTGCTGACAGCGGGAGTAGAAACACCGAGATAATCAGCAACCTGTTCCTGTGTTAATCCAAGTAGCTTGCGCTGCTCTTGGATGACTATGTTCATAGGCATATCTTAATCTCCTTTGAGGATATTACAAAAAGCTCTTTGTTGTCTTTATTATAGCAAGCTGATATTCATAGCACAATCGAGCAGTTGTTAATCATGGAGATAAAAACTTAACCACAAGTTAAAAGCCACGGCTTTCACTCTGATATGGAGTGCAGTCATGGCTCTTTCTAAATGATGTAAAAGGGCGATAGCATTTTATGCTGTCATCCCTTATATTTATTGCAAAACCAGATTGAAGCGATGGATACAGGCCACTCTCTTTACGGTTGACTATTTCGACTGGTTTTGCTGTTTAGCTTTTTCTTGATTATAAACATAATAATCATATAAATAAGGCACACTATTACTCCAGAAACTGTCATTTTCAAAAGACCGATATGCCATGCGATTTGAAGTCGTGCCAGATAATAATCAGGGACTGCTCCGTTTAGAAGTACAGGTATGCCAACTTTCAATACAGGTAAACATGCCCCAAACAGGAAGCTGATGATTGCACCCAAAACAAAATTCATTTTTTGATATATGTTTATTTTTTTCAGATAATCAATCTCTTGCATTTTTGTAGCATTATTCCTGTTGGCTGAATTACTTAATTCTGCTTTAAACGTCCGGTATTCATTCTGACAATTTTGGCATTCTTCCAAATGCTTTTTAATAAATGAATTTGTTTCCTCGGATGTCAAATCATCCATGTATAAAGGTAGTAAATCATTGACTATATTGCACTGCAATTCTTTATTCATTTTTCTTCATCTCCTCAAATATTCTTTTTTTTCCACGATAAAAATTAACACGAGCCCAATTTTCACTTTTGCCTATTATTTCACCGATTTGAGCGAAAGATATTTCTCCAATCAACCGTAAATACATAACTTCCCTCATCGGTTCATCAAGATTATGTAGCGACTTCAATATCTCTACATTTTCCCACTGGATAAATAGTTCATCTTCAGCAGAAGAAATTGTCAACATGTCTTCATAATTTGATAAATCTTCAAATGATTTATTGTCTCTTAAATACTTGAGCCAAAGATTTTGAGCAATACCACAAAGCCATGTCAATACACTGCTATTTCCTTTAAACTTGTTAATACTATTTACAGCGCAAAAGAAAGTTTCCTGTGTTAATTCTTCTGCAAGTTCATGGTTACATGTTTTACTTAGTAGAAACGTATAGACCTTTTTTGAGTGGTTTTGGTATATTTCTTCCATTGATTCCATCGTACTTCCTCCTTTCTGCTAAGTTAGTACCCGGAAATCATCATTCGTTACACATAAATAAATAATTTGTAGAGCTTTGTATTTCCTTATGTGCATTTTAGTATATAAGCATAAATTTTTCTACAAAATCCCTTTTCATTCTCCAAAAGAGATGATATCTTCAGAATCGAGAAGGAGGGAATTCATCACTCCCTCCTTCTCGATTTAACAACATATCAATTCATTCAAAACAATTTCCTCTGCCGCATTTCGGATGTTATTGCAAGCACCAACCCATGCCATCTGATCACGAGCCTTTAATGCTTCGTTTATGCCCTGCTGCTCCTGCATTTGCAGGGTCAACAGTTCCATTCTTTGATTAGCGGTATCATCCACCTCATTCAGATGTTTGACCAGTTCTCCATCCAGCAAAAGTGTGTTGTACAGCATCTTATGGTGTTCTTTCAGATAGCGCAGACGCATTCTGCCGTACTTTCCGTAATGCGGTTCTTCCTCCGGAAGTTCCAAATCCGGATAATACATTCCATCTGCTCCGAGCGTATATGTACCGCCCATTTCTTCGAATAATGACTTCATATGCTATTCCTCCTTGAAATCAGCAATGACCTTTAGATCATCGCAAAATGTTCAAGAGCAGCTCGGATAGCATCTTCCTTTTCTTTCGGGCATTGTGGTACTTTCTGATTTTCTTTCTGTGAAATATTGTAATGTTCTCCTACATCAATACCACATTTGCGTTTAATTTGGGAAATATATAAAGTTGAAACCTTTAAGCCAAATTCTTTCAGCACATAATCCTTGATTTCCTGATAGGTAGCCTTTGACTCAGCAGCGGTAATATCAAGCTCATCCAAGTCTAAGTCGACCTCTATCGTATCATCCGGAGTTTTTCTGGACAAAAGAACTACCGTCTCCACATGATAAGTCTCCGCAAACATATCCACCCCAACCGCATTTCCATCCACGCGATACCCAAGCTTCTTCATATACCTCAAATCCCTTGCCAACGTCTCAGGATTACATGAAATATACACCAGCTTATCCGCCCCCATTTTCTTAATGGAGTCCATAAATTCCTCTGTGCTTCCGCTTCTGGGCGGATCCATGATGACTACATCGGCCCGGTCTCCCCGCTCCGCCATATTTACCATAAACCGGCCGGCATCATTGCAGTAAAAACGGATATTGGAAATCTGATTCAGCTTTGCGTTATTTACAGCATCCCGGACTGCATCCTGATTTAACTCCACTCCGATCACCTGGCCGGCTTTGCGGCTGGCTATGATGCCAATGGTTCCGATCCCGCAGTAGGCATCCAGCACTGTTTCCTTTCCTGTAAGCCCAGCCAACTCAATGGCCAGATTATAGAGCTTCTCTGTCTGTACCGGATTCACCTGATAAAAGGATTTTGAAGAAATACGGAAGGTACAGCCACAGAGCTGGTCCGTGATATATCCCTTTCCATAAAGAACCTGCTCCCGGTCTCCCAATACCATACTGGTTCCCCGGCCATTGATATTCTGTACAATGGTTGTGATCTCCGGATGATTTTCCCGAAGTGCCTTTATAAAATTGTTCTTTGAAGGAAATACCGGTGATGCAGTAACCAGTACCACCATGATCTCCCCTGACTGAAATCCTTTCCGGATCAGCACATGGCGCAGAAGGCCGTATCCCGTATCCTCATCATAGGTCCGGATCTTAAAGGATTTAAGCATTCCCCGGATAGTCCCGATAATTTCATCCGCCTTTTCATCCTCGATCAGGCATTTTTCCACAGGCACTACGATATGGGTATTTTCCTGATAAATCCCGGAAATAATATTTCCTCTGCGGTCGCGGTCAAACACCGCATGAACCTTATTTCTGTAATGAAATGGCTGTTCCATTCCAATCACAGTCTGAACCTTGCAGATTCCCTTTAATGTCTCTTCCAGCTGCTTTTTCTTTAATGTCAGCTGCTGGCTGTAGGGCATATCAAGCAGCTGACAGCCACCACATTTTTTGCTTACAGGACAGAGACTTTTCTGTTTTCTTTCCGGTACGCCGGCTCTTCCTGTATCCTTCTTTTTTCCATCTGGCCTTACATCTTTTTTATTCTTTCCTGCATCTGTTCTCTTAATTCGTCCATTCGCCTCTCTCTTTTCCATATATTTACAAACTCTCCTTTTTCATAAATCTATTATATTCTTTCTTATCTGCTATCGACATTTTATCACAGATTCCTTATAATGTGTAACAAAACCGCTGTATATCCGGCAGCTGCCCCAACCGCACGGTTATTCCTTCACTGCATTTAATTCTGCCGCACAGACACTGCAAAAATACGAGGTATTCCTATGACAAACCAATTACAACCACCGTTATCTTACCATATTGATCCCACCATCTATGCCGGACGCCCCGCCGATTTCTCCGGACGCCTTCCCAAGGAACTGAGAACCTATGACCTTCTGGATTCCCTGTATATTTCCTACGAGCGTGTAGATCACGACGCCCTTCCCACCATTGAAGCCTGCAGACAGGTGGATGAAATTCTGGAAACCCCCATGTGCAAAAACCTGTTTCTGCGCAATGCCCAGAAAACTGCCTTTTATCTTCTTCTCCTTCCCGGTGAGAAAAAGTTTAAGACAGCCGCCCTGTCCAAGCAGATTGGAAGCGCCCGCCTGTCCTTTGGAGAACCGGAATTTATGGAACAGCTGATGGATCTGACTCCCGGTTCGGTTACGGTTCTGGGGCTTATGAATGATGCCGAAAATAAGATCCGCCTTCTCATTGACCGGGACGTAATAGAAAATCATGCTTTTATCGGCTGTCACCCCTGTATTAACACCTCCAGCCTTAAACTAAAAACACAAGATCTGATTACAAAAATTCTGCCTGCCATCCATCACGACTATACTCTGGTAGACCTTCCGGATGTAAAATAAGTCTGTTATCCATAAAAAAGAGACGCATTCCTCGCCTAAACAGCGTGAAACGACGTCTCTTTCTATTTACACAGTTACATTACAAAATGCTCCGAAAATATGGAAGATGCTTCCAAATCTCTATTCCTCCTGTATTAAATCGCAGCCGTTACCTTCTTAAGCCACTCCTTCTCGTCCCCTTCCAGATACGGACTGATCTTCTCATAAACCTCTTTATGATATGCATTAAACAGCTCCACATCCCGCTCTGTCATCAGGTTCTTGTCCACTGCGTCCACATCAATAGGGACAAAAGTCAGGAATTCAAATTTCATAAACTGACCGTATTCATTCTTCTCATCCTTTTTGCAGAGAATCAGATTTTCCGTACGGATTCCATGCTTTCCTTCGATATACAGTCCCGGCTCGTCCGAGGTAATCATTCCCTCCTCCAATATTCCGTTGTCACAGCGCTCCGGAACCATTTTGAAACGGATTCCGTTGGGGCGCTCATGGACACTTGAAAGATATCCCACACCATGTCCGGTTCCGTGGTCAAAATTCAGTCCCCTGCTCCAGAATGGCTCTCTTGCCACATAATCCAGGCTTAAGCCTCTGCAGCCGTATAAAAACCGTACTGCCTGAAGGCGGAGCATACTGATGAGAACCAGGGTAAAATGCTCCTTTTCTTCTGCTGTCAGTTCTCCCAGTGCAATGGTTCTTGTGATGTCTGTGGTTCCCTCATAGTACTGGCCGCCGGAATCCACCAGATAAAAGCTTTTTGCATCTAAAACTGCATTGCTTTCCTCTGTAGCGGAATAATGGCACATGGCCGCATTGGGGCCGTAGGCAGAAATGGTATTGAAGCTGGGCTCAATATATCCCTCCTGCTCCTTTCTGAAGCCCTCCAGCTTTTCAGACGCACTCATCTCTGTAATGGTTTCTTTTCCAATCTGATGCTTTAACCAGTACATAAACCTGGTTACTGCAATGCCGTCCTTAATATGGGCCTTCTTCTCATTCTCCACTTCCACCGGATTCTTTTTGGCCTTTGCCTCTGACGTAGGGTTCATCCGGTCAATGATCTCATTCTGCGCTGCCATAGCCTGATACAGGGCATAATTTCCCTTCTCCCGCTCAAACAGCACCTTTTCTCCCTGAAGCGCTCCTGCTTCCTTATAGATATCATTATATGGAAGAATCACAACACCCATAGACTCCAAGTATCCACAAATCTCATCATTAAGAACAGCTTCATTGATGAACAGACGAACGTCCTCCATAGTAATCATCACATAGGAAAGTACCACAGGGTTGTAAGAAATATCATTTCCCCTGATATTTAACAGCCATGCAATATCATCCAGCGTTGTAAGCACATGAACCGTGGCATGAACCTTTTTCATAGCGGCTCTTACATCTGCAATCTTATCTGCCGCAGGCTTTCCAGCATACTTTTTCTCCAGAATCCAGGCCGGTTCACTTGAAAGCTCCGGGCGCTCCTGCCAGATCATTCCCACCAAATCCTCTGTGCAGGCAATACGGGCACTCTTTTCCCTTAAATTTTTCTCCAGGCTTAAACCGGTAAGTGAATTTACTACCCTTCCGTCAAAGCCCAGACAGCCGCCCTCCGGTACATTTTCCTCCAGATATTCCTGTACAGACGGAACGCCCTCCTGCCCCATTTTCATCATTTTTACACAGCTGCCTTTTAATTCTGCGGCAGCCTGAACAAAGTATCTTCCGTCCACCCACAGACATGCCTCGTTCATGGTAATTACCGCTGTACCTGCTGATCCGGTAAATCCGGTAAGATATTTTCTGCATTTGAAATATTCTCCCACATACTCGGATTCATGGAAATCAGCCGTAGGCACCAGATAGGCATCCATCCGGTATTCCTTCATTTTCTCTCTTAAGCTCTGGATTCTTTCATCTGTTATATGCATCCTTTTTCCTCCTGTCTCTTTCCTTAAGCCTTTCTCAGCGCATCCTCAATGGCTGCACCTATGCCTTCATTATACGTCGGTTGGGCCCGCATTGCAAATGACATCTGCTCTGCTGTCAGTCCATTTGCGATTGCAGTGGCAATTTCCCCGATCATATCCGTTGCCCTGGGGCACATCATCTGTGCTCCTACAATGGTATTGCTGTAGGCTTCAAACACCAGCCGGATAAAGCCGTCCTGTTCCCCCGAGATAATGGAACGTCCATTTTCCTCCATGGAAAAATGACCACATCGCACCTTAAGCCCCCGCAGGCCCGCTTCCTCCTCCGTAAGGCCAACGGTAGCAATCTCCGGATCCGTATAAATACAGTTAGGCACAATGGGAAGGGAAACATACATACCGCTGGGTACTGACTGAAGCCGTATAGTATGAGGACGGCCGGCAATTTTTTCCACCACATATGTACCCTGGGCTGCCGCTACATGGGCCAGCTGAATATCTGCACACACATCTCCGATGGCATAAACACCGGGTTCACTTGTCTCAAACCCCGGTGAAACCGCAATTTTCCCATTTTTCATCTCAAGGCTCACATCCGGTCCGCAAAGCCCCTGTACATTCGGTTTACGGCCAATGGCCATCAAAACCTGACCTGCTCTGGTCCGGATGGGTTCACCTCCTTTGTTGGGGGTAATGACGCAGTTTAAGCCATTTTCCCCCTGTGACAGCTCCGTAACAGTAGAATCGCAGTAAACCTGGATTCCCTTTCTGCGAAGCACACGCTCAAGAGCCGTTGACATCACATCATCCATAGGGGCCATGAGATGCTTTTTCTTCTCCACAATGGTTACATTGGAACAGAGATTGTTAAACAGGGTGGCAAATTCCACAGCGATCACTCCGCCTCCCATGATGGTCAGCCGATCGAAATTCCAGCTTTTAGCCGCCAGAAGCCGGTCGCTGTTCCACACTCCAGGAAGATCTGCTCCGGGAATCTCATTCATCATCGGAACCGCTCCCGCTGCCAGGATCACCGTCTTACCCTCAAAAAATTCCCGGCCTCCCTCTGCCAGCTCTACCTCCACCGTACGTCCCCGGCGCAGTGTGCCTTTTCCGTATATTACCTCCACATGATTCTTCTCAAACAGTCCCTCTACACTTCCTCTGTACCGGTCCACTGCCTTCTTTTTGTAAGACTGCATTTTTTGAAAATCAAAGGAAATAAAATCGGTAGACACGCCAAATTCATCACAGTTCTGCATCATCCGGAACATACCGGAAGCATACAAAAGCGCTTTGGTTGGAATACATCCCCTGTTTACACAGGTACCGCCTATTTTCTTCGTCTCAATCACAGCCACCTTAAGTCCAAACTCCGTTGCCTTAAGGGCGGCTGTATAGCCTCCCGGCCCGGCGCCGATTACTATTACGTCAAACTGTTTTGCCATCTCATTCCTCCTCATATCCATCCAAAATGCCGGCAGGCATTCCATACCCCGTCCCGGTCAATGGGATCTGTCACATAATCGGCAGCCGCCTTCAGTTCCTCCACGGAATTACCCATGGCAATCCCGATTCCCGCCCTGGAAACAATCTCAAAATCATTCATACTATCCCCAAAAGCCACTGTTTGTGACAGATCCATTCTGTAATACTCACAGAGGCGCTTTAACCCCTCTGCCTTGGACGCCTCATTTTCCACTACATCTGCCCCGGTTTTTCCTGCAAACATGAAAAACTTACATTCCGGAAAATGCTCCTCAAGCTCTCTCACGCGATCCGGGCCTCCTATATAGGCCAATGTCCGCACCGGAAGCTCCAAAAGCTTCATAGGATCCTCAAAATGGCGGCTGGTCTCTCCCCAGCGCAGCACATCGATCCGCTCTACCTCCTCGGGCGCAGTATAATAATCCCCATTCTCCATCGTTACGCCAAGAGCAATCCCTCGCTCCTTCCCAAATGCCAGCAGACGTTTCAAAAGCTTCTTGTCCATAGTATGCTCATACAATGTCTTCCCTTCCGCAACTACACGGGTGCCGTTCATATGGATTACCGCATCCGGCTGGAGCTGATCCCTGTACCCAACACTCAGGGGCAGATCCATATTTCGTCCGCTGGCAATCACGATCACATTATCTTTTCTCAAAATTTCCAGCGCCTTAAGAGCGCTTTCTGTAATTTTCCATGTCTTATGATCCAAAAGGGTCATATCCAGATCAAAACTGACGATCCGTTTTCTTATTCTGTCCATTTTCTCTGTCCTTTCCTGTCCTAAGCCAGTTTTATCCAGCAATGTATTTCATAAAAAACATATTTTTTCGTAAAAATACTTTTCAAAATGAAAAATATATGCTATACTACAATAGTTCGTTCGACACGGAGTATGGCGTAGCTTGGTAGCGCGCTCGGCTGGGGGCCGAGAGGTCGCAGGTTCAAATCCTGTTACTCCGATTTTTCCTTTAAAATCAAGGGTTTTCGATGATTTTTGTCATCGAAAGCTCTTATTTTTTTGATTACCCTTTCGCTAATTTTCATTTGCCTGCATCTATTTTAAATATATCTTACCATTCCCTATAAAAGATTGCAATATTTCAATATTCTGGTTTTTCATATTGGTTTAAATCCCTGTTTTCATAAATACAACGCTTACCATTTCTCAGCCAGACTCTGCATCAAAGAAAATGCTGCAAAAAAACATGAGTACTACAAAATACTAAAAAACTGCAGCTTCGGTTATAACGTTGTTCCTGATAAGGTAACATTATAACCGAAGCTGCTCAAATAAAACCAATCAATGAAAACCGCCGCAAAACACAGCAAACTTTCAGTTTCCAGTTTTTGAAATTCATATATCAGACAATCGTCACATACTCATAATCACAATATCCCTCTGAGTTCTTATTTTCTTTGGAACAGGACCACAGGCAAAGCTTTGCCCCCGTCCAGGTAGCCCGGCTCAGCGGAAATTTCTCTTGAATCTGTGTAAAATGCACACCATCCGTGGAATACGAAAATTTGTAGGTTTTATCGTCTGATAAACTCATGGAAAGCCATAATACATTTCCTTCCAGTTTACTGGAGAACACAAGCCTCTCTTCTGCCTCTCCATGGAACATTTTTTCTGTAACAATTCCCCTATAACAGCGAATCTCCATCTTCTCTCCTGTGCTGTAGAGTCCGGCATATCCATAGATATGTCCTTCCACTCCTATCCCACCGAAGTCTCCCGCTTCTTTCCCTGTAAGCTCCATCTTAACTGTCATGGTCAGCTCTTTTTTCTGTGGGATCTGAGTCAACACATTGGGCGCGTACCACAAATAATTCTCCCGCTCCGGATTTTTCCAGCAAAAAAGCCTTAAATAACCTGGTCGGTCCGTCAGTGAATAGTAAGCACTGTTTGGATTAGCCTGCCACTGCCATTGAAGTCCCAGATGTTTTTCCTCAAAATCATCCGACTGGGCAATGGCATATGACGGCATATCCTCTTCTGGCATATACCAGCTTTCCACTGGTTCCCCAATTCCATCCCCATTTTGATCCTGACCAATGAACGGCCATCCATCTGCAAAACACATAGGCTGAAGATGAACGATGCGTCCCAGTTCGATCACATCCTGAAAATGAATAAACCAGTCTCGTCCATCTGAGGAAGTAACCCATCCGCCCTGATGAGGGCCATTAACTGCTGAATTTCCCTGATGCATTACAATTTTGTACTCATACGGTCCATAAACGGAACGAGAACGAAGGCAAGACTGCCATCCATCTTCCACTCCGCCGGAAGGCATAAGAATATAATAATATCCATTTTTTTTATACATCTTCGGCCCCTCTGTGGTAGGAGCTATCTGTTCTCCGTCGAAAATCAGTTTTGGTTCAGAAAGCAAACCACGGCAGTTGGGATCTATTTCCACCATAGAGAGGCGGTGTTTCATTCCACAACGGCTTTTAGCATAGGCAAAAACCATATATGCCTTCCCATCTTCATCCCAGAACGGACATGGATCGATCCATCCCTTAGACTTACACAGAAGATTCAGTTCAAATTCCCCATAGGGATCTCTGGAACGGGCTACCAGAATGCCCTCATCTACTAAAGGAATGAATACGAAGAAAGTTCCCTCATGGTACCGGATCGAAGATGCCCATGTACCTGATCCATGAGAAGGAAAATCATATTTTTCAAAAGGAAGTGAGGAAACACAATGGTTAATCAGCTCCCAATGTACCAGATCCTTTGAATGCAGCAAAGGCACTCCTGGAAGGTAGGTAAATGAAGATGACACCATATAATAGTCTTCTCCGACCCGAATTACATCCGGATCAGAATAATCAGCATATAAAATTGGATTCTGATATTGCTGCATATTCAATTTCCTCCTTTACCCTTTCAGACCAGAAGTAGCAATTCCCTCTACAAAATACTTCTGGGCTGCAAAAAACAGAATGATCAACGGAATTACAGATACCAGCGCCATGGCCATAACCTGGTTCCACTGAATATTGGATGTTACGTCAATGCTGACTCTAAGAGCCAGAGACAGTGGAAACTTGGATACAGTATTAATATAAATATTGGTATTGAAGAAATCATTCCATGTCCAAAGGAACTGGAACAGTCCTGCTGAAAACAGGGCCGGCTTTAACAATGGAAGAAGAATCTTCATAAAACACTGGAAAGGACCACAGCCGTCAATATAAGCAGATTCATCCAGATCTCTGGGAAGTCCTCTTAAAAACTGCACCATCATAAACACAAAAAACGGATAGCATGCTACTGCTGCGGGAGCATAAAAGGTCATATAGGAATCCAGCCAGCCCAGCTTGTTAAACAAGGCATAGCGCGGAATGATAATAACAGCATTTGGCAGCATCAGAGTTGCTATCAGCACCATAAACAGCGCCTTGTTTCCTGGAAAATCGAAACGTGCAAAACCATAAGCCACAATAGAACAGGATACCAAAGTCAAAAAGGTTGTAGGAACCACCAATGCAAACGTATTGATAAAATACTGAGCATAGGTATAAGTTCCCGTTGTCTTCCATCCTTTCACAAATGCTTCAATCACCCAGCTCTCTGGCAGAAGGCGCAGACTTCCAAAAATTTCATTGTTTGTCTTAAAACAGGCAAAAAACATCCATATAACCGGAAAGAGCATAGCTACACCGCCGATAGCCAGAAAGGTGTAGGTAAACCCATTTTTTATTCTTTTCTCTCTCATGGCTTCCTCCTAATTATCATAATAAACCCACTTCTTTGAAGTAGCAAACAGCACTGCAGTCATGATCAGGATCACAATGAACAGAATCCAGGAAGTGGCACATGCATACCCCATCTTGAAATATTTAAAAGCATCTGTATACAACTTCATACCCAGAACGTAGGTACCTTTGTTTGGTCCTCCGTTCGTAACTACAAAAGCAGAGGTGAAATTCTGCAGGGCAGTAATCAGCTGCATAATAATATTGAAAAATGCGATGGAGGTAATCATAGGGAGGGTGATCTTGAAAAACATTCTCGGTTTGGATGCCCCATCAATTCTGGCAGCCTCGTAAAGTGACTGCGGAACCTGTTTTAAGGCTGAAAGAAACAATACCATGGAGGAACCGAACTGCCAGATCTCCAGCATACATATGGTAACTAACGCCATATCTGGTGTCCCCAGCCATTTCACTGGTTCAATATTAAAACAGCCCAGAAGACTATTTACAAAACCATCGTTCATAAACAGCACCTTCCACAAAATTGCCACAGCTACGGAACCGCTGAGCAGAGACGGAATATAATATACTGTACGAATAAAATTAATCCCCTTTAAATTTTTATTTAAGATTACTGCAATGATCAGAGCAAGTACAACCTTTCCAGGTACTGTAATGAACGTATATTTCAAAGTAACAATTAGTGAATTCCAAAATTCCTTATCTTTCGTAAAAAGCTTTATATAATTAGCAAATCCCACAAATTCCGGCTTGCTGAAAATATCATAATCTGTAAATGAATACACCAGGGAGCAAATAAATGGATACAGCTGGAATAACAGAAATCCGAATATCCAGATACTCACATACATGAATCCAATCTTATTCCGTTTGGTCCAGCCTCCGTGCATGGATCCTGACTTTGCGCCTTTTTTTGCCATCTTGTCCTCCTTATCCCTGAAACGGCCCGGGAATGATACCCGAGCCGCCTGCAGATCCTTTTTATCTCATATTTCCGTTGCTGCTTTTTACTGTTAATCCAAAGCACTCAGATAATCATTTAAGAGTTCAATGGCATTATCAGCTGCCTCTTCAGGAGTGCTCTGTCCGTAAGCAATGCTTTCTACTATTTCCTCCTGAATCGCGTAAACCTCGGCACTTGTGGTATACCCCTTGTCACTCT
>ULLW01011819.1_pt1 | contig 13487 bp, 9 predicted proteins | sample 1951511 | NCBI WGS metagenome assembly ULLW01 (sample SAMEA4835536, study PRJEB28245) | human gut metagenome | biome: gut microbiome; material: fecal sample | place: Denmark | collected 2008
ATAATTGGAAGGTTTTTGTCATCTGTTTTAGGCATTTTGTTTACTGCCCACAGAATCTTCTGATCCATGTTACTTTATCCTCCTTAAAATTTTTGGTTCTTAAAAATTTTTAGTTCTTAAGATGATTTACGACTGTTTACGTCGATGTAACTGTACAGAGTAAATTTGGAAATTCCAAAATACTTGGAGACTTTGTCTCCTGATTTTGTTATGAGAAAAGCGCCTGCGTCATTCAAAAACTGGATGGCGGTTACTTTTTCTTCCTTATTCATAAGAGCTGCCGGTTTTCCAATCAGAACTACGGACTGTTCGATCAGGTTGTCCAGAAGATCATTTACATTGTGTACGATCTGTTCTGGCTGCTGTCTGGTATCACTTGGATCTTCTGTACTGATGAGAGCTTTAATGGATCTCTCAATGGTCATCAGACCGGTGATATCGTAGTTGATGGAAAAAATGTAATCCACAGCGGAATCCTCTGGGTTTCTGATAAAAAACGTACTGGATTTTAAGATCTTACCGTTTGATGTGCGGGTAAGATAACCAAGATGGTCTTTCAGTGAAGCCGGATCCCTATGCAGGGTTTCCAGAACTACCTTAGATGGTCCGTCGCCTTCACGCCGGTTGGTGATATGTCCGTTGTTGATGTGTACAACAGAGTGTTCCAGGTCGTGGCGCTTTAAGTCGTGGATCACAATTTCGCAGTCTGGTCCGAACTGTCTTGCAAGGCCGTCTGCAATCTGTTCAAGCAAGCTAAGTGTGTATGCCATGAACAACCTCCTCATTTCGGACTTTCATAATATGATATGGTAACTTTGTACAATAAACAATCTGCAAAACATTTTTGCGTTGTTTATGATTACATAATAGCACAAATAAAACAGATTGCAATAGTTTTTTACAAAAAAATTTTGAATAACTAAAAAAAATTGTATTTTTCCCTTGCAAATGGTATTTCCAGGTGTTAATATAAGAGTACGACAACATTGTTATTATATAGGAAAAGGAGAGAGCCATATGTTGATCATTGGAAACGGACGTCTGGTTACAAGAGATGCCGGACAGCCATTTTTCGAAAATGGAGCAGTAGCAATTGACGGAACTACTATTAAGAAAGTAGGAACTCTGGAAGAGATCAAAAAGGAGTTTCCGGAAGCTGAGTTTGTAGACGCTAAGGGGGGCGTTATCATGCCGGCTTTCATTAATACACATGAGCATATCTACAGTGCAATGGCAAGAGGCTTAAGCATTAAAGGATATGATCCTCACGGATTTTTAGATATCTTAGACGGATTATGGTGGACCATCGACCGCCATCTGACCAATGAGCAGACCCGTCAGAGCGCAAGAGTTACTTTCATCGACAGTATCAAGAACGGTGTTACCACTGTATTTGACCATCATGCAAGCTTTGGCCAGATCAAGGACAGCCTGTTTGCCATCGAAGATGCTGCAAAAGAATTTGGTGTAAGAGCCTGTCTGTGTTATGAAGTATCTGACCGTGACGGTATGGACAAGTCCAGAGAAGCTGTATTAGAGAATGCAAGATGGATCAAGCATGCATTAGCAGATGATACAGATATGTTTGCTGGTATGATGGGTATGCATGCACAGTTTACCATTTCAGATGAGACAATGGAATTTGCTGCAGCAAACAAACCAGATGAAGTTGGATATCATATCCATGTTGCAGAAGGTATCGAAGATCTTCATGACTGCTTACATAAATATGGAAAGCGCATTGTAGACCGTTTATACGACTGCAATATCTTAGGAAGCAAGACTTTACTTGGCCACTGCATCTATGTAAACCCACATGAGATGGAACTGATCAAGGCAACTGATACTATGGTAGTACACAACCCTGAGTCTAACATGGGTAATGCCTGCGGATGCCCTCCAACCATGGAGATCGTTCACAGAGGTATCTTGACAGGTCTTGGAACAGATGGTTATACACAGGATGTTCTGGAGTCTTATAAGGTAGCAAATGTACTTCACAAGCATCATCTGTGTGACGCAAATGCAGCATGGGGCGAAGTTCCTCAGATGCTCTTTGAAGGAAATGCTAAGATCGCAAACCGCTACTTCAAGAAGCAGTTAGGCGTATTAAAAGAAGGCGCAGCAGCAGATGTGATCGTTACAGATTATGTACCGAGAACACCTATGGATGCTTCTAATATCAACAGCCACATCTTATTCGGTATGACCGGACGCAGCGTTGTTACCACAGTCTGCAACGGTAAAGTCTTAATGAAAGACAGAGAGCTGATCGGAATTGATGAAGAGAAGGTTCTTTACGAAGTAAGAGAAGAGGCTAAGAAGCTGGAACGTTCCATTAACGGTTAATAATGTAAATGTTACAGTTCAACCATGCCATCTTCTTGTTTCCATATTCATGAAAACAAGAGGCTTGGTGGATCCACCATATGCTGATTTGAACAAGAAAGTGTTTATGCAAGCGAACTTGCAACACGCTTTCTCATTCAAATCAGCGCATGGTTGAACTGATGTAAATTAATTAGTAATAGCCGATTACAGGGCGGCGGGAAAACAGCACACCGGAATATCCGGGCGGCTGAGCCGTTGAAAGATAAAAACTGGCTTCTGCAAAGATACAAAAATTTTGCAGAAGCCCCCCTACGGTGCTGGGACCTGATCGGGTGCTATATATAAGGAGGAAATAGAATATGAGCGATATTATGACACCCATTCCCTTTGGAAAAATGATGAACTGGATCCTGGAGGAACACAAGAAAGGCGCGATCTTCGGCATCAGAAGACCTTTTGTTGCAGATCAGAGCAAGAAATATGAGATCTTTGGACGTACATTAGAGACACCTTTCGGACCTGCTGCAGGACCACACACCCAGCTGACCCAGAATATTGTAGCTGCTTATGTGGCAGGAAGCCGCTTCTTTGAATTAAAGACAGTTCAGAAGTTAGATGGTGAAGACCTTCCGGTAGCAAAGCCATGTATCAAGGCTGATGATGAGTGCTACAACTGTGAATGGTCCACTGAGCTTTATGTGCCGCAGGCATATGATGAGTACGTGAAAGCATGGTTTGCCTGTAAAGTATTAGCTAAGGAATATGGCCTTGGCTCTATGGACGGCTTCCAGTTTAATATGTCCGTTGGTTATGACCTGGACGGCATCAAACTGGAAAAGGTAGACCGTTTTATTGAAGGAATGAAGGATGCTTCTGCAGCACCTATTTTTAATGAGTGCCGTCAGTGGCTGTTAGATAACCTGGATCGTTTTGATAACCTGACAAAAGAGGATGTTGAAAGTATCTCCCCTGAAATCTGCAACTGTGCAACTCTCTCCACTCTGCACGGATGTCCTCCACAGGAGATCGAGCGTATCGCAAGCTATCTGCTCACTGAGAAGAAAGTACATACCTTTATCAAGTGCAATCCAACTCTGTTAGGATATGAGTATGCAAGAAAATTAATGGATGACATGGGCTATGATTATGTAGCGTTCGGTGACTTCCATTTCAGAGATGACCTTCAGTACACAGATGCAGTTCCAATGTTACAGAGACTGCAGAAGCTGGCAGATGAGAAGGGACTGGAATTTGGTGTTAAGATCACAAATACCTTCCCTGTTGATGTAAAACAGAATGAACTTCCAAGTGAAGAAATGTACATGTCCGGTAAGTCTTTATACGCTCTGTCCATGTCTGTTGCACAGAAACTGGCAAAAGACTTTGACGGAAAACTGCGTATTTCCTACTCCGGCGGTGCTGATTACTTTAATATCACAAAGATCGTAGACGCTGGTATCTGGCCTGTAACCATGGCAACTACCATGTTAAAGCCAGGCGGCTATGAAAGATTAGAGCAGATCGGACAGTTATTTAAGGCAAAAGAAGCAGCAGCTTTCGCTGGCGTAAGCGCAGAGAAGGTAGAAGCTATGGTAGAGGCTGCAAAGTCTGACAAACACCATGTAAAGGCTGTTAAGCCGCTTCCATCCAGAAAGGTGAAAAAGCCGGTTCCGTTAACAGACTGCTTTATCGCTCCATGTCAGGAAGGATGCCCGATCCATCAGGATATCACCCGTTACATGCAGTTGGCAGGTGAAGGAAAGTACGAAGAAGCATTAAAGGTTATCTTAAACAAGAACCCGCTTCCATTTATCACCGGTACCATCTGTGCGCACAACTGTATGAGCAAATGTACCAGAAACTTCTACGAGGCTTCTGTAAATATCCGCAGAACCAAGTTAGAGTCTGCACAGGGCGGAATTGATGCTGTTATGGCAGCATTAAAGGCACCTGCAGTTACTTCTGATAAGAAGGCAGCTGTAGTAGGCGGCGGCCCTGCTGGTCTGGCAGCTGCATACTTCCTTGCAAAGGGCGGTATGAAGGTTACTGTATTTGAGAAGGCAGAAAAGATGGGCGGCGTTGTACGCAATGTGATCCCAGGCTTCCGTATTTCCCACGAAGCAATCGATCATGACGTTGAGCTGGTTCGTGCTATGGGTGCAGAGCTGGTAAACGGCAAAGAGATCACTTCTGTTGATGAATTAAAGAAAGAATATGACTACGTTGTACTGGCAGTTGGTGCTTCTGAACCAGGCAGACTGAGACTGGAAGCTGGCGAGACCATGAACGCATTAGAGTTCCTGGCACAGTTTAAGGCAACTGACGGCAAGGTAGATTTAGGCAAGAACGTTGTTGTTATCGGTGGCGGTAACACAGCTATGGATACTGCAAGAGCTGCAAAGCGCAATGCAGGCGTAGAAAAGGTATCCCTGGTTTACAGAAGAACCAAGAGATATATGCCAGCTGATGAAGAAGAGTTAGTAATGGCAATTGATGACGGCGTAGAGTTTGCAGAGCTGTTAGCACCTGTTAAACTGGAAAATGGCGAACTGATCTGCCGCAAGATGCAGTTAGGTGATTACGATGCAAGCGGAAGAAGAAGCGTTGTTGAGACTGAGGAGATCGTTAAGATCGCTGCTGACACTGTGATCGCAGCTGTTGGTGAGAAGGTTCCAGGCGCATTCTACGAAGCAAATGGTATCGCTGTAGACGAAAAGAAGCGTCCAGTTGTTGACCACAACACTCTGGAGACCTCTGTAAAGGGCGTTTATGTTGCCGGCGATGGTCTCTTTGGACCAGCTACTGTTGTAGAAGGCATCAGAGATGGTAAGAAAGCAGCAGAAGCTATTATCGGAAGAGATTTATCTGAGGATATCTTCAAGATGGCTGATGCTGAGGTTGTTTACGGACGTAAGGGCAAACTGTCTGAGGAGAATGAAGAGTCTGACAGCAGAAGATGTCTCTCCTGCAACAGCATCTGCGAAAACTGCGTAGAGGTATGCCCGAACAGAGCAAACGTAACCTTAACAGTACCTGGCATGGACAAACATCAGGTGATCCATGTAGATTATATGTGTAATGAATGTGGCAACTGCCGCAGCTTCTGCCCATGGGACAGCGCTCCATATCTTGACAAGTTCACCTTATTTGCAAATGAAGCAGATATGGAAAACAGCAAGAACCAGGGCTTCACGGTTCTTGATGCAGCAGCAGGAACCTGTAAGGTACGTTTAGCAGGCAATGTAATTGATTACACAGTTGGAACTGCAAATGAGAATGTTCCGGATGGAATTCAGAAGATCATTAAGACTGTAATTTCTGATTACAGCTATCTGCTGATCGGTTAATTTTATAAAAGAAAAAAACTTCGGGGCGTGGCTTTTTGGTCATGCCCTAGAGGTTTTTTCACAAGCCATTAATGAAGGTTCCGCCTGCGTAAGCAGGCAGTGAAGCATGTCAGCATGTGTACGTGTGGATCTGAGCGAGAGAGGAAGATAACATGCCCAGAGAAAAGACAATGAAGGTGGTATTTGCATTTCCAACTACCACAATGGCAATGAAAATGGAAGCAGCTGCAAAAGCAAAAGAGGCTCCGGGACGTCTGATCCCGGTTCCAAGGCAGATCAGCGCAGGCTGTGGAATGGCCTGGTGCGCACCGGTTGCGGACAGAGTTTCTCTGGAGCAGCTGATCGCTACGGAACAGATCGTAACAGAGGGCTGCTATGAGCTGTTATTATAAAGGAGGCTGGATAATATGAGACAGATCATTAAAAACGGAACTATAGTCACAGGAAGCGGAAGTTTTCCTGCAGATATCCTCATTGATGGGGAAAAGATCGCGGCTACAGGTACAGCTGAAGAGATTAAAAAACTGGCACAGCCGGGAGATAAGGAGATCGATGCATCTGGATGCCTGATTTTCCCTGGATTTATTGATGCACATACCCATTTCGACCTGCATGTGGCAGGAACTGTAACAGCAGATGATTTTGCTACCGGTACAAAGGCTGCTTTAAAAGGCGGTACTACTACCATTATCGATTTTGGAACCCAGTATCCGGGAGAAACACTGGCAGAAGGCTTAAAGAACTGGCATGAAAAGGCAGATGGAAAGTGTTCCTGCGATTACAGCTTCCATATGTCTATTACAGACTGGAACCCTTCTGTTTCCAAAGAAGTCCAGGATATGATGGATGAAGGAATTACTTCTTTTAAACTGTATATGACTTATGATACCCAGGTAGATGATAAGACCTTATTTGAGATCTTACAGAGATTAAAAGAGACTGGCGGTATCACCGGTGTACACTGTGAAAACAGCGGTATGATTGCAGCTTTACAGGAAGAAGCAAAGGCAGCAGGAAAAATGGGTGTTTCCAGCCATCCAAAGACCAGACCGGTAGCTGCGGAAGCAGAAGCAATTGGAAGACTGTTACGTCTGGCAGAAGTAGCAGATGTTCCTGTAGTTGTAGTGCATTTGACCTGTAAAGAAGGATATGATGTGATTGCACAGGCCCGCAAGAGAGGACAGAAGGTTTATGTGGAGACCTGTCCACAGTATCTGCTGATGGATGACAGTCTTTATGAACTTCCTGGCTTTGAAAGTGCAAAATATGTGTGCGCGCCGCCTTTAAGAAAGAAAGAAGACCAGGACTGCTTGTGGAAAGGTCTGGCAGACGGTACCATCCAGACTGTTTCTACTGACCACTGCAGCTTTACCACAGAGCAGAAGAAGTTAGGAGAAGGCGACTTTACCAAGATCCCAGGCGGTATGCCGGGTGCTGAGACAAGAGGGACTTTGATCTATACTTACGGTGTAGATAAGGGTCGTATCACAAAAGAAGATATGTGTCGCGTTCTGTCTGAAAATCCTGCAAAACTGTATGGCTTATACCCGAGAAAGGGCGTGATCGCTCCAGGAAGTGACGCAGACCTTGTGATCATGCGTACAGGTGTAGAAGATGTGATCACAGCCAAAGATCAGGTCCAGAATGTAGATTATGCACCATTTGAAGGTACAAAAGTGACCGGAAGAGTGGAAAGCGTGTTCTTACGTGGACTTCAGGCTGTAAAGGACGGAAAAGTGGTAGAAGAGAAGAAGGGCGAGTTCCTGAAGAGAGGAAAATATGCTCTGTAAAATAGAGTGAGTGAGAAAACGGGCTCTGGCAGCTGACTAATGTGGCTGCCGGGCCCGTTTTTTGTTATGGCAGTTGACTTTCTCCGCCTGGCGGCGGGAAAGCGTGTGTATATGCACGCAAGCCCGTCAGCAGCTGGGAAATTGCAAGTCTTCCGCCAACAGCGGAAAAATCCTGAGTATATGCACGAAACCCCGCTGCCGGGCGGGGTTCCAATGCTATATTTATCTCACTTTCGTAAAAATTCCTCGCAAATCATAGATTGCATGCCGTGGACATTTCACTGCACACATACCGCAGCTTAAGCAGGATGCTTCATCAATCACTGCGCAGTTGTCTTCTACGTGGATGGCACTGGCAGTACAGGTCTTTTCGCAGATGCCGCAGCCGATACAGCTGACGGCACAGACACCTCTTGCGTCTTTGCCTTTATCTTTGTTGGAACATTTAACAGCAATGGTATTGGCACAGTCGTGTAAGTGGATGATGTGCTGAGGACATTCTCTGGTGCAGCGTCCGCAGGCGATACATTTTTCTTCATCTACTTCAGCTACGCCATGTTCATTCAGATGGATGGCACCGAATTTACAGCTTTCTACACATTTTCCGCAGGCGATACAGCCATAGGAACAGCTGGAGCCTTCTGTTACATGACATCCGCCGTTGCAGGCTACAAAAGCAGAACGATATGGAAATTTCTTTTTAACAGCCATGATTAGAATCTCCTTTCATAAGGTGTTCCTGAAATTGGAAGGCTGTAGCGGCGTTCTCCGTCACAGCGATAGTAAGCGTCTGTAATGGCCGGAGCAGTAGGGATAGAAGTGATCTCTCCGATACCGATGGCTCCGCAGGCTACATTCAGACCAGGTTTGTCAATAACAATGGCTTCGATCTCAGGTACTTCATGAGCGCGGAAGAGACCTAAAGAACCATATTTTTCAATAGGCTTGCAGTTGTCATCAATTGGATAACGCTCTCTTAAAGCATATCCCATGGACATAACGACACCGCCCTCGATCTGGCCTTCGCAGGATAATGGGTTTACTGCCTTACCTACATCATGGGCAGCAACCATTTTCTCGATCTTCTTGGTCTTTGGATCGACGATGCACATCTGGGTAGCATAACCGTAAGCTACGTGGGATACAGGGTTTGGTACGTCAGCTCCTAACGGGTCTGTCTTTGCAAGGTATTCACCGTAGAATACCTGTCCCTTCAGGTCATCTAAGGAATGATGTTCGCTGGCATTCTTTGCTTCCATTACCTTTTCGCAGGCACGGCGGCAGGCTTCACCGGTAACTAAAGTCTGGCGGGAACCGGAAGTATCACCGGAGTCAGGTGCGATCCAGGTGTTGCTCCGCTCATATACGATCTGGTCTCTTGTCAGGTCAGTATTTGTAACTACCATCTGTACCAGGACGGTACCAAGTCCCTGTCCAATACAGGAAGCACCGGTATAGATGTGCAGTTTTGCGTCATCTTCTACGATTAGTTTTACACGGCCCCAGTCAGGGATACCAACGCCGACACCGGCATTCTTCATAGCACAGGCAAGACCAACGGCTTTACCAGAAGCTACAGCAGCGTCATATTCTTCTTTTACAGCTTCCAGTGTTTCAACCAGACCGGTGGAATTATCTACGATCTGACCGTTTGGAAGAACGCCGCCCGGACGGATGGCATTGCGGTAGCGGATCTCCCAAGGAGTGATACCGATCTCATCTGCCATCATGTTCAGAAGAGTTTCTACTGCAAAACAGGTCTGTGTTACGCCGAAACCGCGGAAAGCACCGGCTGGCGGGTTGTTTGTATAATAAGCAGTTCCCTCGATCTCAAAGTTTTCATAAGCATAAGGACCTGCAGCGTGGGTACATGCACGTTCCAGAACAGGACCGCCAAGGGAAGCGAAAGCACCTGTATCAGAAGTAACTTTTGCCTTAACGCCCATGATCTTACCGTTTTCATCACAGCCCATGGTGAAATCCATAACAAAGTGATGACGCTTTGGATGTACCAGGAGAGACTCTGCTCTTGTAAGGCTTACTTTTACAGCACGGCCTGTGCAGTAGGTCATCAGTGCAGCGTGATGCTGAACGGACATATCCTCTTTGCCGCCGAAACCGCCGCCAACTAAGGCATTCTGTACCTTGACTTTTTTGCTTCCTAACAGTCTGGTACATTCGTGAAGGGTAGTATGGGAAGACTGGTCAGTAGTGATCAGGAACACATCGCCGTCACTGTCCATATAGGAAACAACACATTCCGGTTCCAGGAAAGCATGCTCAGTCCACGGAGTCTCAAAGTGATGGGAAATAACGTGTGCTGCATGTTTGATGGCTTCCTCAGCATTGCCGCGACAGACATGTTTGTAAGCCTGTACATTGGAGGTTTCCTCATCATATACTAAAGGTGCATCTGGTGCAGCTGCTTCTTCAATGTTGTGGATAGCCGGAAGTACCTCATACTCAACTTTTACCAGTTTCTTTGCTTTCTCCAGAGTTTCTCTGTCTTCAGCAACCACCAGGGCAATGGCATCTCCCAGATAATGGGTCAGACCGCCTACCGGGATCAGTGTATATTGGTCATGCTTTAAGTGTCCAACCAGATTTTCACCAGGAACATCTTCTGCAGTAAGTACAGCCACAACACCAGGAAGTGCTTTTGCTGCAGAAATATCAATAGAAAGCACACGAGCTCTTGGATATTTGCTTCGTACAGCAGAGCCATAGCACATGTTGTCAAAATAGAAGTCGTCCGGATATTTGCCATATCCTAAAACTTTTTCTTCTACGTCCAGACGATGGACTCTGGAACCGATCTTCCAGTCAGTTGCGCTGTCTTCCGGGATAATTCCTTCACGTTTGATCTTGGCTGCCAGACGGATCGCAGCAATGATCTTTACATAACCGGTACAGCGGCAGTAGTTGTTGCGGATGGCATAGCGTATCTCAGCTTCTGTCGGATCTGGATTTTTATCTAACAGTGCTTTGGTACACATAACCATGCCAGGGATACAGAAACCGCACTGTACAGCACCTGCTTCCCCGTAAGCGTAGGTGTAAACTTTGGATTCCCAGTCAGTAAGGCCTTCTACGGTAATAATGTTGCGGCCCTCTAAGGTGTCCGTGGTAGGAACACAGGCGCGACAGGTTTCACCGTCAATGATAACGGTACAGGCACCGCAGGCACCCTGACTGCATCCGTCTTTTACGGAAGTCAGTTTCAGCTCGTCACGCAGGAACCGTAACAGGGACTGCTTACGTGTAGTTGTCACAGACTTGCCGTTTACAAAGAATGTAGACATATGTATAATCTCCTTTCAAGGTAGGAACAAATAAGTTGTTAAAACGAATAATAAACCGACCATTTATACTTTTATTTTATCATAAAATAAACAAAAAGCAACAACAATCTCAAAAAAATTTATGTATGAACAAAAAAATTGTAAGCGCTTATTTCAAGGGAGAATAACGAAAATCCCCGGTTTTTGAAGATAACGTAAGTCACCTTCAGAAATCGGGGATGTAATTGGTAAAATATGGAAAAATTATTTTTGTGGGAGAAAAAACTATTTCTTTTTGGGGTCCGGACGTTCTGCACGAAGCTGGTCTGTCAGCTGCTCGATCATCTGCATTTTCATATACACATCAAAGGAAAGTTCACAGATAAAGGAAAATAATTTCAGGTAATCCTGGTCGCCGTCTTCCTCAGAAACATCCTGGAATGTATCCATTGCTTTCTGGAATTTAGAGGCGATATCTGTTTTAATAGAGGACATTTCACTTTCTTCTAATGTAAATACTTCTCTGTAAATGTCTTCCAATGAAAGACTGGAACCATGACCTGTAAAATGTTTGGCGGTGATAGGCTTAAACAGTTCTTCAATATCCCTGAAAGATAACAGGCTCTTAAAATAGTAGATAAAGATCAGCATGAGCATGTGTTCTTTGGAATATTTCTTTTTAACAGGTGGTGGGAGAAGATTATTTTTTGCGTAATTATTGATCATAGTCTTGGTAAGGACCTTGTCTTCTTCATACCGTCTGGTGTTCTTTAAATGTTCTTCCATAAAGGTTGTGACCTGATCCATATACAGGTCAATATTGGGGATCTCTTCCGGTTGTACGTGGGTCTGTCTGTCAAGATAGGCGAAAAGATCCTGAAGCCGTTCTTCATTTATTTTCATTAAAAGTCACCTCGGTTTATATTGTAACATTGCTATATATATTATATAGTATTGAATACTATATGACAAGAATAAAATGTTGATGATTTTTTGAATGAAATGGTTTATAATGTTTCGATGTAACGTTACTTTAATAAGTTCACGCGTAAAACAGCTAAAGAAGTGAAGGTGAAAATACACATAATATTAAGAGCAACTTAAAAAATACACTGTAAAAAACAAATAAAACAAAAACAGAAAAATAAAGATTAATAAAATAAATTGCACAAAAACTATTTGACATATATCATTGGCAATGCTATAATTCATTTAACAACATTATTAATAATATTAGAGATAATATTAAAAAAGGAGGAAGATATATGAAGAAGAGAGCAATGGTGATGGCAGTGGCAGCTATGATGGCAGCCGGAGCACTGACCGCATGCGGAGGCGGTTCCAAGGATACCGCAGGTACAGCTGACACAAAAGCCGCTGAAGAGACCAAGGCAGAGGAAAAGAGCGAGGAGACCGGTGCAGAAGCATCTGGTGAGAAGCAGGTATTCCCGGCTGGTACAGTAACTGTATATGCAATGGGTAACCCGCAGTACAGACAGCAGTGGTTTGAGACCTGGCTGGACAACCACAGAGACATCGCTCCGGATGTTAAGATCGAGTTTGTACAGACCAAGGGTACTGCTGATATCCGTGAGAAGATCACAATGACCGCACTTTCCGGTGCTACCGATGACCTTCCGGATGCAGCTATGTTAGACCCTGTTACCATCCAGGACCTTGCAAAGGCAGGATTATTAAAGGATGAGACAGAGTACCTGACCCCACTTATTGACAAGATGGTAGATGGTGCAACTACAGATGCAACCATCAGCGGTCACATCTATGCACTGCCTGACTCTGTAAGACCTCAGGTTCTGTTCTACAACAAAGCTATTTTCGATGAGTATGGCATTGATCCAGAAATGATGAAGACTATGGACGGCTATATCGAAGCTGGACGTCAGTTAAAGGAAAAGAGCAACGGAGAAGTTTACTTATCTTATATCGATCCTACCAGCAAGACCTGGAGATACTGGGGACGTCGTGGTTTAATGCCATCTGCAGGTGCTAAGATCTGGGATGAGAACGGTGAAGTTGTGATCGGTTCTGACGAAGGAACCAAGAAAGCTTTAGGCGCTCTTGATACTATGAATACAGAAGGACTTCTGTTAAAGACCACCATCATGGAGCCGGCTCTGTATGATGCAATCAACAAAAAGCAGGTTGCTACTTTCTGCATCGGCGCTTTCTGGGATGAGTTCATGCGTAAGAACTGTGAAGCTACCAAGGGTGACTGGAGAGTTATGTCCGCACCTGAATTTGAGGGTGTAAACAAGGCAGGTGCTCCTGTTTCCCAGTACATGGGTATCATTGAAAAAGGTGACAATCCTTATTCCGAACTGTTCCGTATGATGTGGTATGATTTCACCTTTGACGGAGCTGCAAAAGAAGAGTGGGTTAAGTCCATGGAAGAACAGAATGCTCCTTATTCCAACCCTGTTTCCAAGGAACTGTTACAGTCTGACTTCTGGAAAGAACCATCCGATTTCTACGGCGGAATGTCCTTCCGTGAAATGGAAGGTAAGTGCCTGGAGAATGGCGCAGAGAACCTGGTTGTAACTCCTCAGGATGCTGAAGCAGATGAGATCATTTCTGCAGAGTTAGAGAACTATGTTGCAGGCAACCAGACCATGGATGAAGCAATTGCAAACATGGACAAGAACTTAAAGGCTAAGATCGGAAAAGCCGAGATCGTTAAATAATCTATTTATAAACAGCCAGGCGGTTTACTGACAGAA